>Ga0316602_10000056_pt1 | contig 118987 bp, 120 predicted proteins | sample OWC_soil_day10_C_FD_203103 | JGI IMG/M metagenome (GOLD analysis project Ga0316602, IMG submission 203103) | Wetland soil microbial communities from Old Woman Creek delta, Ohio, United States - OWC_soil_day10_CT | ecosystem: Environmental > Terrestrial > Soil > Wetlands | place: USA: Ohio...
GTACTTGGTTGGAAACGGCCTGGGAGGATAGGTAGCCGCCAGTTAAAAACCACTCATTTTATGAGTGGTTTTTTATTTGGCTGATAGTTATTTTTTCACTTTAATTGCAGTCTTATTGACAAAACACCAATAATTCAGCTAAAGTTAGAGTGGAAAGCATTTTACTTTGCAATGAGGGGAGATTTGACCATTGGTTGTGGCACTGACTACTCCTACGAAACCAATACCGCCTACGGCGCCGACGATGTCGCATTCTGTATCAGGTGGGACAACTTCAAGTCAGCAGTCAACTTCTCCTGTATCTCAGCAACCACCAGTTTCTAAGCAGGTTAATACCGGGACACAAGCCAATGCTGATAAATCTGCCGTAGGAACAGCTGCTGCGGAGCAACCGACAAAAAATAATGAAGTATTTTCCACCACAGCGTTTGGTAACCAAGAAGATACTGCGACAAAAACAGAGCTTGCGTTAACACCTAAGACTCCGGTCAATAATAATTCGAGTTCGGGGTTTGTTACCTTTTTAGCAGTAGTTGTGGTTGTTACTGTTATTTTAGCGGGATGGCGTTTATTGAAAACTACTAAAATAAATAGCAATACTATTGATAAAGATATAAGAACAGTTACTAAGATTAAAGAAAGTCACGTAGAGGTTAATGGGCCATTACAGCGGCCTGGGGCCGCGAAGGGCGCTAATTTTGACTTTCGTGTATAAGACATGGTGAAATGAATAAGTGGATAAAAAATAAAAGAATAAATCCAGCTTCCTCGGAAGCTGGATTTATCTTTTTATTTTGTTCTGGATAAAAAGCGGAGTACTCTAGCACCGGTGCTACGAACGCGGCGGAGAGGGGCAATACTGACTTTTACTTTTGGACGAATGTCACTTTCGGAAATAAAATCACCGCGCCGGATGTTGGTTATTTTAGTTCTTTCTGGTTTTAGAATGCTCTTTAGAGTAGCTATAGCCCTATCAGGCCGAGAGGGGTCGCCGCTAGTAAAAACATCAACGGCTGCAAAACTAAGTTCAGGGTAAGTGTGGATGCTCATATGGCTCTCAGCCAGGAGGGCGATAGCTGTAAGCCCGAGTGGTTCAAATTGGTGATAGGTAAAATTAAGTAAAGTAAGGTTAGCTTCTTTGATGGCTATAAGCATTGCAGAACGGATAAAGTCAAGGTTATTTAGTTTTTCAAAATTGCAACCATACATATCAACAGTTAAATGTTTACCAGTTATCTTCACAGTTTATCGCCCCTTAAACTTATTATTTATAGTTGAGGCGTATGCTTTTTCGCAAAAATTACTGAAATTTAGGATTTTTTCAGTAAAAATTCAAAATTTATTGAGAAATTAGCAGTATTACGCCGTTTATTACATGTATTTTACAAGTTTACATTATAATGTGCTAGCGAGGAGTTGTAAAGCGCAATTTACAACGAATGTAATATAATGGAAAAATAGAATAATGTTATTGTTAAACTAGATAAGGAAAGTTTTTTTACATAGCACTTATTTTTATAACTATGGGTTTTGTCCATAAATTTTTTAGCGGCATCAAGAGGTATAGCAGCTTGTAATCGGTTCCATGGTATCTGAGTATATAGTTTCTGTTCTGCTAGCGGTCATTATTATGAAAGGATTAGTTGGATGCCATGAACTCCAGCAGTATTTATCTCTTATTTACCGTAGAGTTCTATAGAACGCTTATATCGATTTTGGGGTCACCACTTCGTCGTAACAAGGGGTATAATGAGTATTCTTAGCCTAATTAGACCATTTATTCGATTACATGCCTTTATTATCGGTTGGGAAACTAATATTTTTATTGATAAATTAACTAATGCGGCCATGCTAATTGTTTCTTATACCCGATTACGCTTCTGGAGGTGCATAGCCGAGTAGCCTATTGGGATTTGGCGTATTTTTTTCTCCCGAATTTAAAATTATTAATGGCGTATTAATACTATTGGCGATCAAGCAAATGGCTTACTGGTCTTAAGCTCGAACCACCAAACAGGAGTAATTGGATTAAAACAAACGGTTGTGAAAAGTTGAGAAAAAAAGAGCTAGACAAAGCTATGTTGTAATAAGTATTATTATCTAAAAAAAACAACCAATAATTAACATATTAGCTAGTTGTTAAATGTCAAAAAGTCAAATATAATAAAGTCAAAGGTCAGGAAAGGTCAAAGCTTACAAAGATAAGTGCAGGTGGTGTTATGTCAAACTTAGCTGACATTATTGAAAATTATATTTTAGGCAAGTTAACCGGTGAACAACGTCAATTTATGATTCTACGGAGAAACGAGCTTGCAGAAGAATTGAACTGCGCACCATCTCAGATTAGTTATGTTCTGAGTACTAGGTTTACCGCAAACAGGGGGTTTGTGGTCGAGTCAAGGCGGGGCGCAGGAGGGTTTGTCCGTATTTTACGAATACCAGGACAACAATTAATTTATCTGAAGGCGGCGAATACGGTCACTGAAGATCCCCGACCAGAGAACATAGAAGTAGTCATCAGCAATTTGGAAAATCATCAAATGCTAAGCGGTCGCGAGTCCGAATTAATGCGTCAGTTTTTTCGTTTGACTGAAGGACATTGGAGCCTTGCGGAGCGTGCTAGAATTTTACGTAAGCTTATTTTAAGGTTGTCTGATTTTTAGTAAGGAGGGATTGGAATGTTATGTGATGATTGTAAAGAAAGACCGGCTAGTGTTCATATTACTAAAATCAATAATAACCAAAAAACAGAAAAACACCTATGTGAAGAGTGTGCTCAAAAGCATGGAGAAATTAAGTTTGTCACAGATACAAATTTTTCAGTTCAAGATTTTCTAAAAGGAATGTTTAATTATAGCTCTGCCAGCGTTCCGCAGTTTCAGGATGAAACTGTTTGTCCGAGCTGTGGTATGACTTACAGTGATTTTAGTTGCAGTGGGAAGGTTGGCTGTGGGGACTGTTATACTGCTTATGGTGAGCAGCTTGAGCAGTTGTTTCGTCGAATTCATGGAACAAGCACTCATACGGGCAAAGTGCCAAAACGTTCAGGCGGGAAATTAGCCCTTAAACGGAGAGCACAACAACTAAGACAGGAATTGGACAGATGTATTAGTTCTGAGGAATACGAACAGGCCGCGAAAGTTCGTGATGAAATAAAAGAAATTGATAAAAATTTGCAAGACTGAAAGGTGGAACGGGTATGTTGATAGATGCATTATTGGATCATCCGGTGACGCCGGGGATGGCTGGCGGTGGTCCAGATGGCGATATTGTTTTATCCAGCCGGGTTAGGCTTGCTCGTAACATGAAAGGAATTCCTTTTCCTAACCGGGCGAGTAAAGAAAAACTTATAGAAGTTGTGGAAGAGATCAGAAAGTCAGTTAATGATTTATCCAGTGATGATCATCATGGCTATATGTTTGTAGAGATGGATAAGCTTTCGCCACTGGAACGGTATATTTTAGTAGAAAAACATATTGTAAGTCCAAACTTTGTTGATAAAGTTGTCGATCGAGGCTTGGTTGTTCGTGATGATGCGGCAGTTAGCATAATGATTAATGAGGAAGATCACCTTAGAATCCAATGTTTGGAGCCAGGGCTAAATTTACAGGGAGCTCTAAATATGGCTAATAGAATTGATGATATTTTGGAAGCAAGACATAATTTTGCTTTTCTTGAACAATGTGGATACCTGACAGCTTGTCCAACTAATGTTGGTACCGGTCTCAGAGCTTCGGTAATGGTACACCTGCCTGCTTTGGTGTTGACTCGGCAGATGAATCGTATTATTGGAGCGGCAACGCAATTAGGCTTAGCAGTTCGAGGGCTATATGGAGAAGGTAGTGAAGCTATAGGAAATATCTTTCAGATTTCCAATCAATTAACTTTGGGGAATAGTGAGCAAGAAATTATTGAGAATTTGCAAAGTATAGCCAAGCAGGTGGTCGATCAGGAACGTTCAGCGCGTAAGGCGCTGGCGGAAAGCTCCCAAGAAGCAATAGCGGACCGGGTTTGGCGAGCATATGGTGTGTTAAGATATGCCCGCAGTATAAATGCTAAAGAAGCTATGACGATGCTTAGCGAAGTGAGATTAGGAATTGATATGGGAATTATTGATGGAGTGCCGGCAACGGTGTTTAATGAGCTATTGGTGACCACTAGACCAAATTTTTTGCAAAAGATTGCCGGACGAAGTGAGGTCCAGCCTAATGAGCGCGACACAATGAGGGCTCAGCTTATTCGTGAGAAGATAAAAGGGGGCAAAGATAATGCTTAACAGATTTACAGAACGTGCAAGGAAAGTATTGGTTTTGGCTCAACAAGAAGCTGGGCGGCTAGGTCATAGGTATATTGGCACAGAGCATCTTCTTTTGGGACTGGTCCATGAAGGTGACGGCGTAGCGGCTAAGGCGTTGGCAACGTTAAATATAAATCTTGAGGCTGTACGAGCTCAGGTAGAAAAGGTCATCGGGCGTGGTGAAGGGCAAATCATGGAACCCAATTATACGCCGCGTGCAAAAAAAGTAATTGAGCTTTCGGTAGAAGAGGCTGGTCGCCTAGGACATAATTATATTGGAACCGAACATTTACTTTTAGGTCTAATCCGGGAGGGTGAAGGGGTAGCGGCGCAAGTGCTGGCAAGTATGGGAGCCGACATTAATGTTGTACGACAGAGGGTTATTGAACTTTTGGGTGGATTTGCAATGGCCGGTCCGGTCGCACAGCCCAAAAGCGGAAAGAGTGATGGTATGGGTGAAATTAATACTCCGACCCTTAATGAATTTGGCCGTGATATTAATAAGTTGGCTCAAGACAACAAGGTTGACCCTGTTATTGGCCGCGATAAAGAAATTGAGCGGGTGATCCAGATTTTAAGTCGGCGGACGAAGAATAATCCAGTCCTTATTGGTGAACCTGGGGTTGGGAAAACAGCTATTGCCGAGGGCCTGGCACAGCGTATTATTTCAGGGAATGTTCCAGAAATTTTGCGAAAAAAGCGGGTTGTGTCGTTAGATATGGCTTCGATGGTTGCCGGTTCTAAATACCGTGGTGAGTTTGAAGAACGGCTAAAAAAGGTAATGGATGAGATTAGACAGGATGGGAATGTTATCTTATTTATCGATGAATTGCATACTTTGATTGGTGCCGGAGCAGCTGAAGGGGCTATCGATGCTGCCAATATATTGAAGCCGGCTTTGGCGCGCGGTGAATTACAGGCGATAGGAGCTACTACGTTAGATGAGTATAAGAAACACATTGAAAAAGATGCGGCATTGGAACGCCGGTTTCAACCAATTCAGGTAGGCGAACCTAATGTAGAAGATGCTATTGCTATATTAAAAGGCCTTAGAGATAAATATGAAGCTTTTCACAGGGCGAAGATAACCAATGATGCTATTGAAGCGGCGGTTAAACTTTCTCACCGATATATTACTGACCGCTTTCTACCAGATAAGGCAATTGATCTAATGGATGAAGCTTCGTCGCGAGTTAGGCTAAAAGCTTTTGTAACTCCACCTGATTTAAAAGAAATTGAAGATAAATTAAATAAAATTCGGACTGAAAAAGAGGGGGCAATATCCGCTCAGGAGTTTGAGCGAGCCGCTAGCCTGCGTGATCAAGAACAAAAAGTTAGCAAAGAATTGGAAGAAAAACAAAAAGAATGGAAGCAAACCAGTAATGGTAGTATTACTGTGACTGCTGACGACATTGCCCAAGTAGTGGCAAGTTGGACCGGTATTCCAGTAAAAAGGTTGGCAGAAGAAGAAGCAGAACGGCTGCTAAAACTGGAAGAAGTACTACATCAACGGGTTATTGGTCAGCAAGATGCGGTTGAAGCGGTAGCGCGAGCTGTACGGCGAGCTCGCTCTGGTCTTAAAGATCCAAAACGTCCAATCGGGTCATTCATCTTCCTTGGCCCTACAGGAGTTGGTAAAACTGAACTAGCTAGAGCATTGGCCGAGGCGTTGTTCGGAGACGAGAATGCTATGATTAGATTGGATATGTCAGAGTATATGGAAAAACATACCGTATCGCGGTTGATGGGAGCCCCTCCTGGCTATGTTGGTTATGAAGAAGGCGGACAGCTAACCGATGCCGTTCGGCGTAAGCCTTTTTCAGTAGTGTTGTTTGATGAAATAGAAAAAGCGCATTATGATGTATTTAATATGTTGTTGCAAATTCTGGAAGATGGTCGGCTCACTGACAGTAAAGGACGTACCGTTGATTTCAAAAATACGGTTATTATTATGACTTCTAATGCTGGAGCTAAACATATGAAGAAAGATTCGGTAGCACTTGGCTTCTTGGCAGATTCGGATACTTCAGCTAATGAAATAAGTAAGAATCGGGTTATGGAAGAAGTGCGTCGAACTTTCCGGCCAGAGTTTTTAAACCGCGTGGATGAGATCATTATTTTTGATAGCCTGAAAGAAGAAGAACTAAAGCAAGTTGTGGATATTATGCTAAAAACAGTGACAAGTAGGTTATTAGACAATAATTTGGGTTTGGAAGTTACTGAAAAAGCAAAAATTCGCCTGTTGAAAGAAGGGAGTGACTTTGAATATGGGGCCCGTCCTCTTCGCCGAGCTATTCAGAAACTTGTCGAAGATTCTATTGCGGAAATGTTGCTAAAAGGCGAGGTAGCAGATGGAGATACGGTAGTTGTCGATGCGGATGACGCAGGTAAATTGACATTCACAAAAGGTACAATAAGCAGGAATAGTAACTAAATTGCACGAACAAGGTACGAAGACAAATCTTCGTACCTTGTTTTTTGGGGGTAGGCAATAGTATGGCTAAACGTAAAGCAACAGCTTTTTTTTGTCAAGAGTGTGGTTTTGAAGCGCCAAAGTGGGTAGGCCGGTGTAGTGGTTGCGGGAGTTGGAATACCATGGTTGAAGAGCCGGTAATTAAAGATAATATCGGTCGGACGGGAATTGATCTAGGACTTTCGAGCGGGGAAGCTCCATTGCCCATTGGCGAAGTGAATAGTGATGAAGTCCCACGGTTTAGCACTGGGTCGGGGGAACTTGACCGTGTGTTAGGCCAAGGACTTTTACCTGGTTCATTGACGCTTATTGTAGGTGATCCCGGCATAGGAAAATCAAGTTTGACTATCAAAATATGTGCAAATATAGCCCAATTATCAGGCAAGGTCTTGTACGTTACGGGAGAAGAAAGTGCGAAACAGATAAAAATGCGGGCTGAGCGGCTAAACGCGATATCAAATAATCTTTTTGTATTAAGTGAAACAAACCTGGATGTGATTGAACAACATATCTTGAAACTTAAACCAGTGCTGGTTGTCATTGATTCTATTCAGACCGTTTTTCGACCTGATATCCAAAGTGCTCCCGGAAGTGTTAGCCAAGTGCGAGAAAGTGCCGTACAACTGCTGCGAGTGGCTAAAACCAATTCAATTACGACTTTGTTGGTTGGGCATGTGCTGAAAGACGGATCGTTGGCCGGGCCTCGTACCCTCGAACATATTGTGGATACGGTGTTGTATTTTGAAGGGGATTCCAGTGCACAGTTCCGTGTACTTAGGGCAGTGAAAAATCGGTTTGGCAGTACTAATGAAATAGGACTATTTGAAATGCGCAATGTTGGCTTGGTCGATATTCCAGATGCATCCCGGATTTTTTTAGCGGAGCGGCCTACTGATGTTCCGGGCAGTGTAGTTATCCCGACGATGGAGGGTACTAGACCGTTGTTAGTAGAAATTCAGGCGCTTGTTAGCGCTTCTCCCTTTGTACCGCCACGGCGTACTTCGGATTGTGTGGATATAAAAAGGATACAACTGTTATTGGCGATATTAGAAAAACGAATTGGCATGATGCTGGGTAATTCGGATGTATACGTAAAAGTAGCCGGAGGAATCAAAGTGGATGAACCAGCAGCTGATTTAGCGTTAATTATTGCTCTAGCATCGAGTTACCGTAATGTCAATGCTACTGCTGGTGCCGTAATTTTTGGTGAAGTTGGGTTAGCCGGAGAAGTACGGGCGGTTTCTCAAGCTGAGATGAGAATTAGAGAAGCTGAACGAATGGGGTTTAAACGAGTTATTCTTCCACAGGGTAATTTGCGGGGGTTGACAATGCAGTCAACATTAAAGCTGGTTGGTGTAGATTCAGTTATTGATGCGTTAGCTGCAGCATTGGAGTAAGAGAAAAATATGAGAATATGGGGCTGGGGTAGACTGATATTTTAAGGTAAAAACAATTGCGTTTGGTTTATAAAAAAGGTTATAATACAATGGCTGACAGAAGTGTTAAGGGAGGATATGCTAAGTGGCAGGGTTTCTCTTGCGGATAATTATAAATACTGTAGTTTTGTTGGTAATAGTAGTTAAATTGCCGGGATTCTTTGTCGATACGCTTGGTAGTACGTTGTTGGGGGCGGCAATTATCGGATTAGCTAATGCTGCAATCAGAACGGTGTTTTCCCTGTTTTCAGCGCCTTTTGACCTGGTAACTCTTGGCAGTTGTACTTTTCTGACTAACCTTGTAGCGCCGCTGATGGTAATAAAAACAGTACCGGGTTGTCAGATTTCCAGTTTTTTTGCTTCTGTGTTAGGGGTTTTATTAATTACGATTTGTAGCTATACATTATCGAAGAATATTCATGATCGATGAGTTACAAAATATAAAAGGCACCTCGTTAGAGGTGCTTTTGTGCTAAAAAGCATTAACGGAGGATAAAATGACAATAAAATTAATAGCACTTGATCTTGATGATACGCTACTTAATAATGGAAAGAAAGTTTCATTGCGAGCTAGTAAGGCTATTCGCCAGGCTGTAAAACAAGGAGTAACTGTTACTATGGCAACCGGTAGGATGTATAAGTCAGCGTTGCCATATGCGTTGGAGTTGGAGTTAGATGTGCCGATTATTACATATAATGGAGCGTTAGTGAAATGGAGCAAGTCTGGTGAAACGTTGTTTCATCAGCCGATAGATTCGGCGACAACCCGTGAGGTATTATCACTGTTTAAAGAGCGGGGGTGGTATGTTCAAGCATATGTAGACGACCAACTATATGTGGATAAACTAAATAGTAAATCTGATTATTATGAGCGTATGACTGGAATTGCTGCAATTCCTCTGGATGAAAAATTTTATAAATTAGAGGGTGAGCCTTCCAAAATGTTGGCCATTGCCGAGCCTGAGGATATTGGTGGTATTCGGCAAGTTATGGCGGATACTTTTGGGTCACGATTAAATTTGGCTGTATCTGGACCGCGATATTTGGAAATTGTTAATCCCATGGTCAATAAAGGTATGGCACTGAAGTTTTTGGCCGAAAGCCTTGGAATTGTAAGAGCGGAAGTAATGGCAGTAGGGGATTCTCAAAATGATCTTTCGATGATTAAATATGCCGGCTTTGGTGTGGCTATGGGGAATGCTATGCCTGAGGTCATTGTAGTAGCTGATGCTGTAACTGCTGCTAATGACGCTGATGGCGTGGCCGAAGCAATTGAGAACTATGTTTTAGCAACCAGGTAAGCATTTTTTACAAATTAGTAATTTTTGGATAACCGAGCATATTTTAAAAAAAGTAGCGGGGTTATTCATTATTAAAATTGTCGAAATGTTCAGGTTTTTGATTTTTCTATCGAACTGACCTATAATTGGTATAGGAATAAGGGGAGGGATATTTTATGCAGTTTATCGCAGACCTACATATTCATACCATTGCCAGTGGGCATGCATACAGTACTGTACTTGAGATTGCTCAGGCGGCGGCTGATAAGGGGCTGGCGATGATTGCATTGACTGATCATGGACCAGCGATGCCTGGAGCTCCACACTATTATCATTTTTCGAATTTGGTTGCTCTACCCGACTATCTTTGTGGTGTAAGAGTGCTAAAAGGGGTAGAGGCTAATGTCCTTGATAGTCAAGGTACATTGGATTTAAGCGAACGCATTTTAGCCAAGCTGGATATAGTATTAGCGGGACTTCATTCTGTCTGTGTTTCAAGTGGATCATTAGATGAAAATACGGCGATGATGATTAACACCATAAAAAATCCATGGGTTGATATCGTCGTTCATCCTGGTAACCCAGAATTTCTCATTGATGAAAAAAAGGTAGTGCAAGCGGCTGTCGAATATGACGTAGCGCTGGAAATAAACAACAGCTCGTTGACTGTATCTCGTAAAGGCAGTTGGCCGCGGTGTGATTACCTTGTCAGTTTGGCAAGGGAGTATGGTTGTAAGCTCGTTTTAGGTACAGACAGTCATTTTGCATTGTCTGTAGGGAATTTTGAGGCGGCAACTCAGCTTATTAGTAAAAATAACCTTTTGACTGAGCAATTGCTTAATACATCAGTTCAACAAATTGAAGCACATTTGGGGAGGCGCAATAATCGGAGGTGACGGAATGGAAAGTTTTAATTTAGTGATTGTAACAGGAATGTCTGGTGCGGGAAAGACCCAAGTTGTTCGAGTCATGGAAGACTTGGGATATTTTTGCGTTGACAATTTGCCGCCAATGCTTATTCCGAAAATTGCCGAACTTTGTGCTCAGTCAGATGGAAAAGTCAGTAGAATTGCCTTAGTTGTTGACATTCGGGGCGGTGAATTTTTTGATACGCTGATAAATGTTCTTGAAGATTTAGAAAGTCAAGGCATTTGTTATGAAATTCTTTTTTTGGAAGCCTCAGACCAGACCCTTATCAGAAGATATAAAGAAACTCGTCGTCGTCATCCTATGGCTCCTACAGGGCGGGTAAGCGAAGGTATTACCAGGGAACGGGAACGTCTTGAACATATTCGGGGGAGGGCTTCTCATATTATTGATACCTCTGATTTGCCGGCATCACAATTGAAAGATAAGATTGTGGCCTTGTTTGCTAATGAACGTGAGTTGGATCGTATGACGATTACGGTAGTGTCATTTGGCTTTAAGTATGGAATTCCTTTAGATGCCGACATGGTATATGATGTCCGCTTTTTGCCTAATCCGTTTTATGTAGAGTCACTTAAACGTAAAAGCGGACAAACACCAGAAGTGGGTGAATATATTGTCAAATGGCCGATTACCAAGCAGTTCCTAGAGAAGCTTGGTGGTTTGATTGACTTTTTAGTGCCAAATTACATTAAAGAAGGAAAAAGTCAGTTAATTATTGCGATTGGCTGCACTGGCGGACTGCATCGATCAGTGTTTGTGGCGGAAAGAGTAGCTGAAGGATTGCGTGAACAAGGCTTTAAAGTTGCTGTAGAACATCGGGATATTAAGCATAATCTTGGTGAAGTTTAATTTTATAAGTTAATATTTAAGGGGTGTAAGAATGCATTATATTAAATGGCTATACCCCGGAATGAAGTTAAAACGCTGGCTCTTATTATTTTCAGTTGGTGTTATCGCTGTTAGCTTTGGGTTGGCTATTATTTTTAACTATAAATATATTGGACTGGTGGAGGAAAGTATTTTCCGATTGATGTATCGAGCCACCGGTAAGTATTATTATGCTGTTACAACCATAGCCGGGATTGCCATTTCGGGGCTCGGCCTGGTGGCGATGACTTTTGCTACCAGTAGGATTATTCATTCCGTTATTAGTGTATTAGTGCCTGAAGGATCCGAACGGCTGGTGGAGATAATTTTTCAAAAACGTAAACTTAACCGGGGGCCGTCTGTCGTTGTAATTGGAGGCGGTACTGGGTTATCGGTACTTTTGCGTGGGATTAAGAGTGTGACTAGTAATGCGACAGCTATTGTTACAGTGGCTGATGATGGTGGATCTTCGGGGCGGATTCGTGAGGAGTTAGGTATTATTCCGCCTGGTGATTTGCGCAACTGTTTGGTGGCCTTGGCAGATACTGAGCCATTGATGGAAAAACTATTTCAACATCGTTTTGGTGGCGCTGGAGCCTTGACCGGGCATAGTTTTGGCAATTTGTATATTGCTGCTATGGCGGAAGTGCTGGGTGATGTGGAACTAGCGCTGAAAGAATCCAGCAAGGTTTTAGCGGTGCGCGGTCGGGTATTACCTTCATCTACTGAGGCAATTAGGCTAGTGGCGGAGATGGAAGATGGCAGTTTTGTTGAAGGTGAGTCCCATATTACTGAAGCCGGTAAAGCCATAAAACGGGTATTTATTAGACCTGACGATGTGGCGCCGGTAAATAGCGCTTTGGAAGCTATAAGGGATGCTGATGTTTGTATTCTGGGACCAGGCAGTCTTTATACGAGTGTCCTTCCAAACTTATTAGTACCGGGTGTAGCTGATGCTCTTCGACAGACTCAGGCTGTAAAAATCTATATATGTAATGTTATGACCCAGCCGGGAGAGACCGATGGGTATACTGCTTCGCGCCATGTTAAAACCATTTTCGATCATGTCGGTAGCGGCATTATTGATCATGTATTGCTCAATACTCAGAATGTTGCGCCGCAATTAAGAGATGTATATGCTCGACAGGGAGCTATTCCGGTAGTGGCCGATATCGATGAAGTTGAAGCGCTGGGGGTTAAAGTTACTGGAGCAAACCTTATTAGTGAAACCAATTTGGTAAGGCATGATTCCTTGAAACTATCCAGGGCTATTATGAAAATGGTATATAAACTTAAAGTGTGCTCAGATCGTATGCGGCTATTAGATTATTATCTTATTGCTGAGCATATAAAAGATAATAAAGAAGATTAAAATGTTTAAGCATATTAACGATCAAAGTGAGTGAACGTACATTGTCCTTTTCAGCTGATGTGAAGAATGAACTTGCCCGGATAACGGATGAGGAAAGTTGTTGCAATCTTGCCGAACTTGCCGCCTTGATACGGATGGGTGGTACTATGCTTATTGGGGGCAACAATAATTTAGGAATTACCTTTACGACCGAGAATGCAGCAGTAGCCCGAAAAGTATTGATGCTTATAAAACGTAGGTTTGATCTAAAGACAGAAGTGGTAGTATCCAGAGGGCGGCGGTTAAAAAAAGCAAATTCTTATTTAATAAGAGTAGTTCCTTCAAGATCGAACGTTGATTTGTTTACTACCTTAGGCATAATGCCGGGGGTTAGTAATGAACGGCATTATGCCGGAATACTTCGTCGGGCATGTTGTCGTCGGGCTTATCTTCGTGGGGCATTTCTGGGTGGTGGGTCGGTAAATAAGCCGGAAGGTGAATATCATCTTGAACTTGTTACAGAGAATCAAATCTTTGCCAAAACGCTTATCAGGATGCTAAAATCTTTTAAATTAATGGCCAAGATCACTGACCGTAAACACGATTATGTGGTGTATCTTAAAGATGGTGAAGCCATAACATCTTTTTTACGGGTTATAGGTGCAAATAGTGCGCTGTTTATTTTTGAAAATGTCCGGGTTGTAAAGGACATGCGTAATCAAGTCAATCGTTTGGTGAATTGTGAAACCGCAAATTTGCAGAAAACAGTTAACGCTGCAGTGCGACAAGTAGAAAGAATTAAATTAATTGCTCAAACTATTGGCTTATCTGGATTGCCGGAAAATCTTAGAGAAACTGCGGAACTTAGACTATCGTATCCAGAGGCTACGCTAAATGAGCTTGGGGCTCTGATGGATGGCAAAGTTGGGAAATCTGGTATCAACCATCGGTTGCGAAAACTGGAGCAAATTGCCCAGAATTTGGAGACCGAATCGTATGAGTAAGAGTAAAACAGGCATTATAACAACAATTGAAATATTAATTTTTATAATTGCCTGGATAGCATAGACGGAACGGGGAGTTCCGATATTGGCATACCATCAAACCATCAAGTAGGAACGGAGTATTTAGCCTATCCTTATAGAAGTTAATACCTCTAGAAGAAATAAGTATAATAAAAGGAAAACTTAACTGATTTACATAATAATAGTTGCTTGTTATAATAAGCACGCATAGTTTGAGAGGAGGTACATACTATGAAACTAGCAAAATTAGCTGTGGGTATATTAGCTACAATAGGCTTATTAGGCGTGAATCAAGTCACTGCTTTAGGAGCGTGGCCGGAAGAATTAGCGGATTTGCCGGAGTGGGAAGTTACTTCTAGTTCGTATGGTGGGAAATTGTTGTTATCAGATAGCCCGGAAATGGTAAATGCTGATGGTATTATGTACCAAGATGCAGTGGTTGGTAATGCTCGGCTGTTTTTTCATCATGTCAATGATACGAAAACCGATAAGGTAATTGTGGCAGTGTTAGAAAATAACGGCGAAGAACCGGCTGAAGTTGTTGTTCATCGTTATGGGTTAGGTGGACCGGATGATGATTGGATTAAAGTTGGCAAAGCGGCGCAACGCGCATACTTTGCTGGCGGCGACTTGTATATAGTAAGAATTCCGTCGCATGGGACTGCGTTGCTTACGCCTGAGCTGGGGGCGGTTGTCGTTAAGCCTGGTATGTTGGTAAACGGTATTTATGATTTTATGGCTAACCGAAAGGTAACCGTTAAGACGGTAATGGCCCCGGTGGGGGTTAAAATAGAAAACTTCATAAAGCAGGCCAAGGTTCTTCCGGCAGATTCACAAAGGTTGCGGGGAACTTTTGATGGCTGCGATCGACTGCTTATTGGAGCTAGACTATATAACCCGCTTAGTGATGGCTCGGTTGCGGTAACGTTGGCTGATAATGTTATTGATACCTATGTTGGTGGTGTTGATGCTACAGATGGCAGTAAGGTGCTTAATTATGGCAATTATGGCATAGTATATAATATTTTCTTGCCAGCAACGGGAGATAATGATATTTCCTATTATATGAATCCTCGGGGTGGGATTTATGCTGGCGCGATTGGGATAAAATATCGTCATACTTTATTAGATCCGGTAGAAACCCCGAATGATCGGTTGTTTATGGGAAAAGATACGGTGCTAGATTATAGTGCTGTTGGGAAATTCAAGGGTCAGGAGTCGTTATGGCTGACTTTTAGTCCGCCAGGAGCATCTAACTTACCCGTAAGATTGATTATTAAGCCCGAGTAGAGAGTGTTGTCCGGTTTGCTAAACTATGATATTATAAATGAGAAATAGTTTAGCGGCGAGGAGGAGCAATAATGGCAAAACATATTACGACAATTAACAAGGGCACTCTGCAAAAAACGTTGCATACCGGCGGCTGTGGGGAATGTCAGGCTTCCTGCCAATCGGCTTGCAAGACGTCTTGCACCGTAGGCAATCAGGTCTGCGCGAAGTAGGCCAAAAACCAAAGTCCCCTCGCCATCGGCGACGGGACTTAATTTTTTGAAAAAGGTGAAATATGACTATACATCGATTTTTTATTAATGGCCTCTATTTGGTTCTTGATATCAATAGTGGTGCACTCCATGTGGTGGATGAAATTGCCTATAAGGCGCTGGCACTATTTAATGGTGCTAATGATGACGAAGTAATAAACGAGCTCAGTGGTGAATTTGGTGTAACGGCGGTTCGTGAGGTTCTTGATGATCTTAATGAGCTTAAAGACCAAGGGACGTTGTTTGCACCGGAAGTAACGACGCCGATAACATTTCGAGATAAGCCATTGGTTAAGTCACTGTGCTTGCATGTGGCCCATGATTGTAATTTGCGGTGTGGTTATTGTTTTGCTGGCACCGGTGATTTCGGGCATGACCGTAGCCTAATGCCTAAACAAGTAGCAGAACAAGCGGTAGATTTTATCATTGATAACAGTGGCGGGCGAAAAAACTGTGAGTTGGACTTTTTCGGTGGTGAACCGCTTTTAAATATGGAAACGGTACGTCATACAGTCAGTTATGTTCGTAAACGTGAGGCTGAAACAGGAAAGGTCTTTAAACTGACTTTAACAACCAATGTTGCTCTTTTGACGGACAATATTATAGAGTACCTAAATAGTGAGAATATAAGTGTAGTACTTAGTTTAGACGGACGGCGTGAAGTACATGATGCGATGCGGCCTTATGCCGATGGTTCCGGCAGTTTTGACAAAGTTGTGGCCCGAGCCAAAAAATTGGTAGCATCACGGCAAGGAGAGAACTATTATATGCGCGGCACATTTACAGCGCATAATCTGGACTTTGCTAATGATGTAGTAGCGATGACTGACATGGGCTTTAAACGGTTATCTGTTGAGCCAGTAGTTGCCAAAGATGAAGAGTATGCTTTAAAAGAAGAACATTTACCGGTGTTGTTTAAAGAATATGAGACGTTAGCCCAAGAATATCTTGCGCGGTGGCGGGCGGGAAAAGGTTTTGATTTCTTCCATTTTAATATTAATCTTGATAATGGCCCATGTGTAGCAAAACGCTTAAGTGGTTGTGGCGCTGGCCATGAGTACTTCGCGGTGACGCCTGATGGTGATTTGTATCCTTGTCACCAGTTTGTTGGTCGTGATGAGTATCTGCTTGGCAATGTTGTTGAAGGTATAAAGAAACCGCATATGCCAGAAAAATTTCGGCAGACTCATGTACTCAATAAAGATGAATGCCGGGAATGTTGGGCACGGTTCTACTGTAGCGGTGGTTGCCATGCTAATGCTCAACTTTTTAATGGTACTATTGATAAGCCGTATAAAATTGGCTGTGAACTTCAAAAGAAGCGGTTAGAGTGTGCACTGATGATTCAGGCATGTTTGACCATGGACGGCGGGCGAAAATAGCCTGCCTTCTTTTCTGACTAATGAGTTCTGAATAGATCAGCAGTACTTGAAACTACTGTACGTGATATACTGGAAATTGATCCATTGTATCTAGCTAATGAAGGTAAAACGGTGGTTTTGGTCGAACCTAATTATACAGATAAATGAGCGAAATAGAAAAGAGAGGCTGGTAAAATATGCGGATGGACTATGGTTTAAAGCTGGAGATGAATCAAAAACTAATAATGACTCCGCAACTTAAACAAGCCATAGCAATTTTGCAGCTTTCCTCGCTGGATTTGGCTGAAATGGTGGAGCAGGAATTATTGGAAAACCCAATGTTAGAGTTAGATGAAGAATCGACTAAAGATAGCTCGGAAGAAGCAGAAACGTTTGATCAATTGCAAGAATATTTTGATTGGGCCGATTACTTCAACGATAGTGCTGATTCTGGACAGCTTTCGCAGTCCAAGGATGAGAAAATGTCGGTTTCTTCCTTCTTATCGGCAGCATCGACTTTACAAGAACACCTTGAGTTTCAACTCCATCTTACTAATTTAAATGTCCAAGACAGTTTAGTAGGAAAATATCTTATTGGCTGCATTGACGACAACGGATATTTATCAGGTACTGTCGACGATGCTGCTGTAAAGCTGGGGGTGCGTGAAGAATGTGTTGCTGGGGTTCTAAAAATTATTCAGACTTTTGACCCGCCTGGGGTCGGGGCTAGAGATCTTCGGGAATGTCTGGTGATTCAGGCGGAACAAAAAGGCATTACAGATGAGTTAGTTCGGAAGATTATCGATGAACATTTGGATCAGGTTGGAATGGGACAATTCAAGGCTATTGCCGATAAAGTTGGCTGTACACCACTGGATATTCAGGTGGCGGTAGATGTAATCCGATCTTTTGAGCCTAAACCTGGTCGGGGGTATAATGGTGATGCTTCACCCTCATATATAATACCGGATGTGACAATTGAACGAGTCAACGGTGAATATGTAATTATTATTAATGATAATAATGTGCCGCATCTGACAATTAATCCATATTATCGTCATATTGCACGAGATGTGGACAGCGGGGCAAGAAAATTTGTGGAAGGCCGGATTAATGCCGCCGTATGGTTAATTAAAAGCATTGAACAGCGGAGACGCACTCTATATAATGTAGTAAAGACTATTATAGCCTTGCAACGAGAATACTTTGATTACGGTCCACGGCATTTGAAGCCATTGACCATGAAAGATGTGGCTGCGGAGATTGGCGTCCATGAATCGACGGTCAGCCGGGCGATTGCAAATAAATATGCAGATACTCCGCACGGGTTAGTGGTGCTCAGAAACTTTTTTACTGCCGGATTACAGCGAACTGATGGCCACGCCTTATCGGCAACAACGGTTAAGCGTCAAATCAAAGAGTTAGTGATGGCAGAGGATGTTCACCAGCCGTTGAGCGATCAAACAATTGCTATAATTTTAGAAAAACAGGGAGTAAATGTTTCCCGGAGAACCGTGGCAAAATATCGAGAAGAACAGGAAATTCCGGCATCAAGTAAACGGCGGCGGTACTAAGACGAAAGTTAACGATATTTACTTATGGCTTTATTAAAAATGTAAAATTTCCTTTATTGAGTCCAGCTTTTAAAAAAACTTTGAAGTTTGCTGGTATAAATTTTTTTGGAAAAATTTAATTATTAGGCAGGAATGGATTAAACAATAACGAATAGCAATAAGGTAACGTAGGTTGTTGTGCATCAAGCGGGACATAAATTTAATTTTCTATTGGGACACGATGGGACCCACCGAACGATGCTGATTTGTCGAATCCAGTATACATCGAGTTGGCTAGAGACAGAGAATGACAACGATAGTATGTTTTACAGGAATACGAGAAAATATTTAAAAATAGGTATATTGTGTCTATAGTGGGACAAAATATGTGTTATTATATGGGACAAAATATGACCTATGGAGAAGACGAGTGAAAAAGGCTGTCGAATTGCAACGAAAAATTGCTCCTGAGTTACTAGAAATTATTGAAGCGAGATATAATATTCTTCGCCAGATAAAATATGCGCAGCCTGTCGGACGCAGAACCATAGCGGTAGCGCTAGAGATAGGTGAGCGGGTAGTCAGGGCTCAGGTTGAGTTTCTAAAAAATGCCGGATTAATTGGATTTTCGCAGTTGGGGATGACGATAACTGACGAAGGTCAGGCAGTGCTTAGCGAATTGGATGAGTATGTTCGGATAATGTATGGCTTATCAGCCTTAGAACAGACTTTGGCGGTTCGGTTGGGTTTAAAAAAAGTGGTTGTTATCCGTGGCGATAGTGAAACTGATAGTGCAGTTCGCCGAGAGTTAGGTCGAGCGGCGGCTGCATTATTGCATGAATTTTTGGGGCATAATAAGGTTGTTGCCGTCAGTGGTGGTTCGACAATGGCGGAAGTGGCACAAGCTATTAACTTTCATGCACCGGAGGTTACGGTGGTGCCAGCCCGAGGCGGGCTGGGGGAAGTGGTAGAATATCAAGCTAATACAATTGCGGCAGTGATGGCTAATCGGTTAGGTGGTCGTTATCGGCTCTTGCATGTTCCAGAGGGTTTAAGTGTTGAAGCGATGGAGGTGCTGGGGCGAGATGTCAATATTAGCGCGGTGACGCAAATGTTGAAAGGAGCAGGGGTGCTGCTGTCTGGTATTGGTCAGGCTGCGGCTATGGCACTTCGTCGAGGGGCTTCACCGGATATTATCCAGAACCTTGAAGAGCTCGGTGCTACTGGAGAAACTTTTGGTCATTATTGCAGTTTGAAAGGCGAGGTTGTGTATACCTCGGGTGGAGTAGGGTTACACCTGGATGATTTGGCTGGCATAAGGCATGTCATTGCGGTAGCTGGTGGACGCAATAAGGCGGAAGCCATTGTCGCGGTAGCTGCTGCTGGCGGTCAAAAAGTACTGGTAACCGACGAGGCGGCGGCTAGTGCGATCCAGGATATAATAAAAAATCAATTATGAATGCGGAGGAAGTAAAATGGCAACTAAAGTAGGGATTAATGGGTTTGGAAGAATTGGTCGTAATGTATTTAGGGCTGCAATCAACAACCCAGAAGTTGAAATTGTAGCAGTAAACGACTTAACAGATGCAAAGACACTAGCGCATTTACTAAAATATGATTCTGTTCATGGTACTTTAGCCGCTGAAGTTAAAGCTCAGGACGGTAATATAGTAGTTAATGGTAAAGTTATCAAAGTTTTGGCAGAAAGAAATCCGGCCAACCTGCCTTGGAAGGACCTTGGGGTATCGGTAGTGGTAGAATCAACTGGTATTTTTACTGATGGTGAAAAAGCTGCTGCTCATATTCAAGCTGGCGCTAAAAAAGTTATTATCTCCGCTCCGGCTAAAAATGAAGATATCACTATTGTTATGGGGGTAAACCACGACAAATATGACGCTGCGAAACATAATGTTATTTCCAATGCGTCGTGCACTACTAACTGCTTGGCTCCTTTTGCAAAAGTAATTAATGATAAATTTGGTATTAAACATGGCATGATGACCACGGTGCATTCTTATACTAATGACCAACAGATTCTTGATTTGCCGCATAAAGATTTACGGCGGGCCCGGGCGGCGGCTTTGTCCATTATTCCAACTACTACTGGTGCAGCTAAAGCCGTTGCTTTGGTTATTCCTGAATTAAAAGGAAAACTTAACGGTTTTGCAATGCGGGTTCCTACCGCGAACGTATCCGTTACCGACTTGGTTGTTGAACTGGAAAAACCGGCAACTGCGGAAGAAATTAATGCAGCTCTTGAGCAAGCAGCTAATAATGAATTAAAAGGCGTTATGGCTTTTTCGAATGAACCGTTGGTTTCCCATGATTACAACGGCAACCCTAATTCTTCTATTGTTGACGGCTTGTCAACAATGGTGGTGGATGGTACTGCCGCTAAGATTGTTTCTTGGTATGATAATGAATGGGGCTACTCCAACCGGGTAGTTGACCTTATTAAGTTTATTGCGAAAAAGGGTCTGTAAAAACTTTAAATATCAAAAAAGGGGTCACTTTATGTGGCCCTTTTTGGAGGCATGGACATGGATAAAAAAATGCTGCGGGACATTGATGTTTCTGGGAAAAAGGTGTTGGTTCGGGTAGATTATAATGTGCCTCTTGATAAGAACGGTAAAATAACCGATGATACTCGGATTCGGGCAACCATTCCTACTATTCAATATCTGCTAAAACAAAATGCCGCGGTTGTTCTGGCTAGCCATTTAGGACGTCCCAAAGGTGCGCCGGCACCAGAATTCACACTGCTTCCGGTAGCCAAGCGCTTAGCGGAACTTTTAGGCCAGAAAGTAGAGTTTATTGATGAGTGCGTCGGATCAAAAGCACAGGCTAAGGCTGCTGAATTAAAGTGCGGACAGGTACTGTTACTTGAAAATTTGCGGTTCCATCCTGAAGAGGAAAAGAATAATGCTGAGTTTGCTGGTAAACTGGCAGGATTGGCTGAAGTTTATGTTAATGATGCCTTTGGCGTATCCCATCGGGCGCATGCTTCGGTAGAAGGTATAACTAAATATCTACCGGCAGTAGCTGGCTTCTTAATGGAGAAAGAGATAAACTTCTTGGGACAGGCGGTTTCCAATCCGGCTCATCCGTATGTTGCAATTATTGGTGGGGCTAAAGTTTCGGATAAGATTGGTGTTATTGGAAATCTTTTAAAAAAGGTTGATACGCTGATTATAGGCGGAGGTATGGCTAATACTTTTATTGCGGCACAGGGCTACGCTGTTGGTAAATCATTAGTTGAAGCGGATAAGCTTGATTTGGCCCGTTCGCTTATTGACGATGCCAAAAAAAGCGGTGTTTCGTTGCTTTTGCCAACAGATGTGGTAGTAGCTGATAAATTTGCCGCCGATGCTCAAGCTAAAGTAGTGGCGATAGATGCTATTCCGACCGAGTGGATGGCACTTGATATTGGGCCGGCTACTAGCAAGGTTTATGCTGCTGCGCTTGGCGGAGCTAAACTTATCGTGTGGAATGGACCAATGGGTGTTTTTGAAATGGATGCTTTTGCTAAAGGAACTGAAGCAGTAGCTAATGCCGTAGCTGACGCTTGCGCCGTTAGCGTTGTTGGTGGCGGTGATTCTATTGCGGCGATTGAAAAAGTCGGAGTTCAGGCTAAAATCAGTCACATTTCCACCGGTGGTGGAGCTTCATTGGAACTTTTAGAAGGCAAAGTATTACCTGGTATTGCGGCGATAAATGATAAATAATAGGGTGGTGATTTGATGCGTAAACCAATAATAGCAGGTAACTGGAAAATGCATAAAACGGCTGCTCAAGCCGTGGTTTTTGTTGAAGAATTGAATAGACTTATTGGCAATATAGACAAGGTTGAAGTAGTAGTGTGCCCGCCATTAACGGCATTGTACGCGGTGAGGGATATAGCAAAAGGTGTAATAAAATATGGCGCACAAAACATGCATTGGGAAGAACAGGGAGCTTTTACTGGTGAAGTATCGCCACTAATGCTTAAAGATGTTGGCGCTAAATACGTAATTATCGGTCATTCTGAGCGGCGACAGTATTTTGCTGAAACTGATGCTACCGTGAATAATAAGCTGAAAGCAGCGTTTGCTCATGACATTATTCCAATAATGTGTGTAGGCGAGACTTTGGCTGAACGAGAAGCTGGCAACACCGAAGCCGTGGTTGAAGGCCAGGTTAAGAAGGGGCTTATTGACTTGACCGATGAACAGGTATCGGCAATGGTTATTGCCTATGAGCCAATCTGGGCTATTGGCACTGGACGAACAGCTTCTAGCGATGATGCCAACGCGGTTTGTGCATTTATTCGCCGGACGGTAACTGAACTATTTGGCTCTGTTGTCGCTAATGCCCTGAGAATTCAATATGGCGGCAGTGTGAAGCCGGATAATATTAGTGAACTGATGGCTAAAAGCGATATTGATGGTGCTTTGGTAGGCGGTGCTAGCCTGGAAGCGACTAGCTTCAGCAAGCTAGTAAAATATTAAGACAATTACTATGCGAAAAACTGGTCTTATATTCAGTTGTGACTAAACAGAAGAAAAATGGGGATTGATGTTACATGGAGCCCAAGAAGGAGGGGTAGCGTGAACAAATTAAAGAGCCCAGTTGCATTATTAGTCTTAGATGGCTGGGGACTGGGGACGCCTGGTGATCCTAGTGACGCTATCGCCAAAGCGAATCCGCCGCATATGAAGTTGTTGGCTGAGTTATATCCATCAGCGAAGATTAAGTGCTCGGGGGAAGCGGTTGGCTTGCCGGAAGGGCAGATGGGAAATTCAGAAGTGGGACATCTTAATATCGGTGCCGGGCGTGTGGTTTATCAAGAGCTAACTCGGATCAGTAAATCGATCAAAGATGGAGAGTTTTTTAACAACCCGGTTTTAACAGATGTTTTGGGGAAAGTAAAAAAAAATGGCTCGGCCCTGCATCTTATGGGGCTGGTATCAGATGGTGGGGTACATAGTCATTTAGATCATCTCTATGGCTTATTGGAATTGGCAAAACAAAGCGGCGTGGAGCAGGTTTATATTCATGCGTTTACTGATGGCAGAGATGTTTCGCCAACCAGCGCGTTGACGTTTATTAACGCCGTAGAAAAGAAAATTGTTGAAATCGGTGTTGGTCGCATTGCCAGTGTTTCCGGGCGCTACTATGCGATGGATCGGGATAAACGCTGGGATAGGCTGGAGAAGGCTTATGCTGCGTTGGTATATCGCGAAGGCGAACATGCCGCTAACGCGCGGTCGGCAGTTGAAAGAGCATATACCAGAGATGAAACTGACGAATTTATCCTGCCTACATTGGTGGATGAATGCGGCGAATGTGGCATTAAGGCTGGTGACGGTGTTATCTTTTTCAACTTTCGTCCTGACCGGGCCCGTCAACTTACCCAGGCGTTGGTTAATCGTGATTTTACCGGCTTTAATAGGCGGCATGGCTTTTTGGAACTGAATTTTGTCTGTATGACTAAATATGATGAGAGTTTAGATGTACCGGTGGCGTTCAAACCCCAGGAAATCCGTAACACTCTGGGGGGGACCTTCAGTAGTGCTGGTTTAACCCAACTTAGAATTGCCGAGACTGAAAAATATGCTCACGTTACATACTTCTTTAATGGCGGTGATGAACACCCGCTAAAAGGTGAAGAACGCATCCTTGTACCATCACCCCAAGTAGCAACGTATGACCTTGAGCCCGAGATGAGTGCTCGTCCTGTAGCTGATAAGCTTATTGAAGCGATTAAGTCCGGTAAATTTGATTTAGTTGTAGTAAACTTTGCTAATGGCGATATGGTCGGCCATACTGGTCATTTGGATGCGGCTATTAAGGCAATCAATGTAGTTGACGAGTGCGTGGGCCGAGTGGTAGCGGCCATGCGTGAACGGGGAGGCATTACGCTAATTACTGCTGACCATGGTAACGCGGAGAAAATGATTGATCCTGAAACTGGTGCGCCGTTTACCGCTCATACTGTAAATAATGTACCTTTCATTTTAGTGTCCGAGGAATATCGTGACAGTAAACTTAGAGATGGTATTTTAGCCGATATTGCGCCGACGGTACTTAAAGTTGCGGGATTAGAGCAACCTAAAGAAATGACAGGAAAGAGTTTGATAATTTAAGGAGGCTAAATAATGACGATAATTACAGATGTTTATGCCAGAGAAATAATGGATTCACGTGGTAACCCCACCGTTGAAGTAGATGTAGTTCTTGAAGATGGAACGCTTGGTCGTGCGGCAGTACCATCAGGGGCTTCAACCGGCATGTATGAAGCTGTTGAACTTCGTGATGGGGATAAAAGTCGCTATTTGGGTAAAGGCGTTTTAAAAGCGGTTGAAAATGTAAATAACATAATTGCTCCAGAACTTATTGGCATGGACGCTATTGATCAAGTAGGAATTGACAAGGTTATGATTGAATTAGATGATACCCCAAATAAAGCTAAATTAGGTGCTAATGCTATTTTGGGTGTTTCAATGGCAGTGGCTAAAGCTGCGGCTGCTTCTTTAGGTCTATCCTTGTATCAGTATCTGGGTGGCTTCAATGCAAAACAACTGCCTGTGCCGATGATGAATATTCTCAATGGCGGGCAGCATGCCGATAATAATGTCGATATCCAGGAATTTATGGTTATGCCGGTAGGCACGACTTCTTTTGCGGAAGCTTTAAGAATGGGGGCTGAAGTATACCATTCTTTAAAAAGCGTACTAAAAAGCCGTGGCCTGAATACCGCTATTGGTGATGAAGGTGGTTTTGCGCCAAATTTGGCTTCAAATGAAGAAGCGTTGACGGTTATTGTTGAGGCTATTCAAAAAGCTGGCTATAAACCAGGCGAGCAAGTTGCATTGGCTCTTGATGTTGCTTCTTCTGAAATCTATGAAGATGGGAAATACAACTTGGCTGGTGAAGGTATTGTTAAGACAGCAGCTGAAATGGTTGAATACTATGAGACTTTGGTCAAAAAATATCCCATCATCTCCATTGAAGACGGGATGGCTGAAGACGACTGGGACGGTTGGTCAATGCTGACTAATCGTTTAGGTGGTAAGATCCAATTAGTTGGCGATGATTTGTTTGTAACCAATACCGAACGGCTTAGCCGCGGTATTGAAAGTAAAGTCGCAAATTCAATCTTGATTAAAGTTAACCAAATTGGGACACTTACAGAAACTTTCGATACTATTGAAATGGCAAAGCGTGCTGGTTATACATGCGTTATCTCCCATAGGTCAGGAGAAACCGAAGATGCAACTATCGCAGATATTGCAGTAGCGGTAAACGCTGGTCAAATAAAGACTGGTGCTCCGACTCGTACCGATAGAATAGCTAAGTACAATCAATTGTTGCGCATTGAAGAAGAACTTGGTGACTTGGCGCAATACAATGGTCGTAAAGTTTTCTATAACTTAAAATAAAAAAATGGTCTGTCGCATTAGTGCGACAGACCATTTTTTTATTTTAGTACTCTATGGGCAGGTAGGTGTTTGGACCGGATGGAAAACCTTGTGATGAGTGGCGGCACCATTGTTGTCGGTAGGCCGGGGACAGGTAATATGGTGGGCAAAAGGGCAGACATGGGGGCGGTTTTATCATCTATTTCTGGGTGCTTCCACTAGGGATGATTGAATTTACTATTGTTTCGCATAAAGTTCCATCTTTCCATTCTCCGGTATAGGGATTGTAAGAGCATTCGGAGGAACAGGCCAGCCAGCGCTTTTTAGTGTCGGAGCCTTGGGCTAACGGGCGGCAGTCGGTGCAGGCATAACGGTACTCACAGTGTTGGCACTTTTCAATTTTGTCTTTGGTAGTGTGCCAGCAGTCAGAAAGCAACGGTCCATTAAGTACTTCAGCAAGCGGGGTTTGTAAGATATTGCCGCAAATTTCACTGCGGGCAAAAATACATGGAATGACATCGCCGCTAGCAGTAATGGCAATTTTTCCGCTTAGACAGCTATGTTGGCACTGGGCTTTGGCAAAGCTTATCGGATCGGTATAAAATGGCGGTTTAATAGGCTGTTTAGCATAGGCGGTAGGCAATAAGGCATCATCTTCGCCGCGACCGGTAGGCCGGACAACGTCAGGGGGGGTTACTTCAACACCAAGGTTGGCGCATAATTTCATGATATGCTCAACTTCATATTCATTGGGTTTCATAATAATGGAGGCAATGCGCAGCGGGATACCGGATGCTAGCAATTTGTTTATGGCGGTAAAGGTTTTGGTAAAGCTGCCTTCATTCAAGGTTATGGAGTCGTGTACAGCGGCGTTATCCGCGTAAATGGTTGTGGCAATATTTACATTATAGTGTTTAAAGAAAGTGATATCATCATCATTAATTAGGGTTGCATTGGTAAAAATTTCAATAAAGTCGTATTTTTCATGATAGGCTTTTTCAATTAATTCGCGCCAGCCTCGATAAAGAAGGGGTTCGCCGCCAATTAATTGGATGGCGCTTGCACCAGCTGTGCGAGCTTCGGTAATCAATTCAAGCCACCGTTTGTGATCGACGAGATCTGAACAAGACGTTGGTCCGCTAGTAGCGTAACAGTGAAGACACTGATTATTACATGAACTAGTCAGCTCCAACCAAATAAATTCAAGCTTTGGTGGATTGACAGGTGGAGTGGCCTCTTTTTTAGTGGGGCTGGGTTGATTAATAAAAAACGAGCCTAACCCCATTTCGGTAAGTCGATGCAAGAAATCTAAAAAAATTTGATCCTGTGGGGATTTAAAATCTAGAAGTTCTTCTAAGGCTTTAGCTCGGCAGGCGGTAAGGAGTCCTAAAGCCCCCTGATTAATTGAGTGAACTTTTCCGGTTTGCAGGTTGTAGATGGCTCCGCGCTTCGCCCCTTCAACCAGCTTGCAGTAGTTTTGCAGCCGGTAATACAATGTCAGCCCTCCCCTTATATTTTGCTACATAATATGCTTTAAAAAGGCAGTGGGTGCATTAATTGGTTAAAGTAAGGTGGGGAAGAATGATTGCTTTGCGGAGAATTAATGTCAAGGATATTAAAATATCTCAAAACATGCCCTGAAAAAGACATATTATTATGTTGACAGTTAATGATAAATGCTATATAGTTAATACATCGTGGTTTTACAGGTAGTACTTATGCGGAAATAGCTCAGTGGTAGAGCATCGCCTTGCCAAGGCGAGGGTCGCGAGTTCGAATCTCGTTTTCCGCTCCATAGTTGAGATAAAACCCCCGGCAGAAGGAGCTTCGCGGGGGGTTTTTGGTTGTCTCTTGTTTTTGTAATTTATTTATGGTATTATTTAATTCGCGGTATATTCGGGGAAACCTGAACGTTTGTTCCAATATTGGTAATACTAGTAATAGCGGAACAGGATAATTTAATAAGGGGGATTTCCATAGATGAAGGTTACAGCAGAAAAATTAGATGCTCATAAAACGGTGTTGGAGCTAGAAATTCCGCAGCCAGAAGTGGCAAAAGCGATCGATAAGGCTTACCAACGACTGGCTGGTAAAGTTAATATACCTGGGTTCCGTAAAGGCAAAGTGCCTCGTAAAGTGCTGGAAATGCGTCTTGGCAAGGCGGCGCTGTTAGACGAAGCTTTTGATATTATTGCTCCGGATGCTTATATTGAAGCGCTGAAAGAACAGAATATTGAGCCTGTTGCTAGACCTGAGCTTGAAGTTGTAAAATTGGAAGAAGGTCAACCGCTGGTATTTAAAGCTACCGTCATCGCGAAGCCGGAGATTACCATTGGCGAATACAAAGGACTTAAAGTAGAAAAACCGTCAACCGAAGTTGATGCGACCGATATTGAAAAACAGTTGGACAATCTGCGTAATCGTCACGCTAAAATGGTAGTTGCCGAAAACGCGGTTATCGATAAGGGCGATTTTGCCGTTATTGACTTTGAAGGTTTTATGGATGGTGAAGCCTTTAAAGGTGGCGAAGGTAAGGGGTATCCGCTAGAGATTGGTGCTGGTGCGTTTATTCCTGGCTTTGAAGATCAGCTTATTGGACATAAAGCTGGCGATGAAGTTGATGTTAACGTAACTTTCCCAGCCGAGTACCAGGCGAAAGATTTGGCTGGTAAAGAAGCATTGTTCAAAGTTAAAGTTACCGATGTTAAACGTAAGGAAATACCAGAACTGGATGATGATTTTGTAAAAGAAATCGGTGAATTCAATACTGTAGAGGAATTACGGGCTGATGTAGCGAATAACTTGAAAAAAGATGCCGAAGAAAAGGCTAAACAAAAAATTCGTTCCAGCGCTGTTCAAGCTGCTGTAGACAATGCTTCAGTAGATATTCCGGAAGTAATGGTTGAAGAACACATTGACAATCGACTACGAGACCTGGATATTCGCCTGCAGAACAGTGGCATGAACTTAGAAAAATATCTGGAGTTTACTAAGGAGACTATTGAATCTATTCGGAATAGCTACCGTGAGTCGGCGATTAACAGTATAAAAACTGAATTGCTGTTGGATGCTGTTGCCAAAGCTGAGGGTATTGAAGTAAGTGCTGAAGACTTAGATGCTGAAATAGCAATGATGGCTGCAGCATATCAAGCTCCAGTAGAAGACGTGAAACGCATCATTATTCAAGAAGGCCGGGTAGAAACTTTGAGCAGATCAATTTTGCGCAAAAAAGCGGCTGAGCTTATTATTAATGCGGTAGTAGCGGAATAACAATAGTCTGCTGTAATAGAATAGTATAAAGTATAATATTAATGCTGAGGGACCGAGGTGTTTGAAAATGAATTTTGTACCTGTTGTTGTTGAACAGTCTAATCGCGGTGAGCGGGCCTATGATATTTATTCTCGTCTGTTAAAGGACCGGATTGTGTTTATTGGTGGACCTATTGATGACAATGTAGCAAATGTGGTGGTTGCCCAGCTCTTGTTTTTAGAATCAGAAGACCCTGACAAGGATATTCATATTTATATCAATAGTCCTGGCGGAGTAGTATACTCGGGGCTGGCTATTTATGATACTATGCAGTATATTAAACCTGATGTTTCGACAATTTGTATGGGGATGGCAGCAAGCATGGCATCGTTGTTGTTGACTGCTGGTACAAAAGGTAAGCGTTATGCGTTACCTAATTCCCGGATTATGATTCATCAGCCACATGGCGGAGCGCAAGGACAGGCTACTGATATTGAAATTCATGCCCGTGAAATTTTGCGATTACGCGAAGTTGGCAATGACATTTTAGTACGTCATACCGGTCAACCGCTTGAAAAAATTAAGCATGATGTGGAAAGGGATTTCTTTATGTCCAGTGAGCAGGCTGTAGAGTACGGTATTATTGATGCCGTGGTGCAACGTCACGAAAGGGGTAAGGATAATTCCAAGTAAAGAGGTGAAGATATGTTGAAGTTTGGGGATGACAGAGGACAACTCAAATGTTCGTTTTGTGGCAAGTTACAAGAGCAGGTCAAAAAGCTAGTTGCTGGTCCTGGAGTGTATATTTGTGACGAGTGTATAGAACTGTGCAACGAGATTATTGAGGAAGAGCTAAGCGATGATGTCGAGCTCGAACTTAGGGATATCCCCAAGCCTAAAGAAATAAAGGATATCCTTGATCAATATGTAATTGGCCAGGAAGATGCTAAAAAATCATTGGCTGTTGCAGTTTATAATCACTATAAACGTATTAATATGGGTTCAAAAGTTGATGATGTTGAACTTCAAAAATCAAATATTGTCATGCTTGGACCGACTGGTAGCGGCAAGACTCTTTTAGCGCAGACGCTGGCTAAAATTTTAAATGTGCCATTTGCAATTGCTGATGCCACATCGTTGACTGAAGCGGGTTATGTTGGTGAAGACGTCGAAAACATCCTGTTGAAGCTAATTCAGGCAGCTGATTATGATGTGGAAAAAGCGGAAAAGGGTATTGTCTATATTGACGAAGTAGATAAAATTGCCCGTAAATCGGAAAATCCGTCGATTACCCGCGATGTTTCAGGTGAAGGTGTGCAACAGGCTCTTCTTAAAATTTTAGAGGGCACTGTAGCCAGCGTTCCGCCGCAGGGTGGACGCAAGCATCCACACCAGGAATTTATTCAAATTGACACCACCAATATCTTGTTTATTTGTGGTGGTGCATTTGATGGGATTGATAAAATTATTGGCTCGCGTACTGGTAAAAAGACGATGGGCTTTGGTGCTGAAATCAAAAGTAAAGAGAAGAGACTGCTTGGCGAGGTTCTGCGGCGTATTTTGCCGGAAGATTTGCTGAAGTTTGGTCTTATTCCTGAATTTGTTGGTCGATTGCCAGTTATCGTCACCTTGGACGCACTGGATGAAGAATCGCTTATCCGTATATTAACAGAACCTAAGAATGCGCTGATTAAGCAGTATCAGAAGTTGTTGGAACTTGATAATGTGCAGCTTGAGTTCAAAGATGATTCGCTTAAGGCTATCGTTGCGGAAGCGATGAAGCGTAATACGGGTGCTCGTGGACTTCGAGCAATTATTGAAAGTATTATGCGCAATGTAATGTACGATGTTCCGTCGCGTAATGATGTTGCAAAATGTATTGTTACTGAGGACGTTGTTCAGAATAAAGAAGAGCCGATGATGGTGACAATAGATCGTAAAGCTAAGAAAAAAGAAGAATCGGCTTAACGCAAAGTGGCTGTCGCATTTTAATGCGACAGCCACTTTTGTATTAAATCCAGTAATTTTTTAATTTAGAGTGAAATTTATGTAAATATAGGGTAAATATGGAGAAGTAGTAACTTGGATAAAATAGTGCCATTTGCCTATACTATAGCTACAATAAGATGCTGTGAAAGGAGGCTGGAAAAGGTGGATTATGCAGTTAACTTGATTACTTTGATCCAGTTTTTTTTCGCCATTGTCATTGGCCTCTATTTCTGGAACCTTCTCCGAACTCAACAAGGCAATCGGGTGGCGGTAGAGCGAGAATCAAAAAAGGAAATGGACAAGTTGCAGAGATTGCGGGAAATATCTTTAACTGAACCATTAGCCGAGAAAACACGTCCAGCTACTTTTCGAGAAATTGTTGGACAGGAAGAAGGGCTAAAGGCACTCAGAGCCGCACTGTGTGGGCCCAATCCCCAACATGTGATTTTATATGGTCCACCTGGAGTCGGTAAAACCGCTACTGCTAGATTGGTGCTTGAAGAAGCTAAGCAAAACCAATTATCACCATTTGGCGTAGGAGCAAAGTTTGTTGAATTAGATGCGACAACGGCCAGATTTGATGAACGTGGTATTGCCGATCCCTTAATTGGCACTGTCCATGACCCTATTTATCAGGGAGCTGGACCTCTTGGTATTGCGGGGATTCCTCAGCCCAAACCTGGAGCGGTAACTAAAGCGCACGGCGGAGTGTTATTTATTGACGAAATAGGTGAACTCCATCATGTACAAATGAATAAATTACTTAAAGTTCTTGAAGATCGAAAAGTTTTCTTAGAGAGTTCATATTACAGCAGTGAAGATATGAACATACCAACACATATTCACGATATTTTCCAGAATGGATTGCCGGCTGATTTTCGCCTTATTGGTGCAACTACCCGCATGCCCCAAGATATTCCACCAGCTATTCGGTCGCGCTGTGTCGAAATATTTTTTAGGCCCTTACTGCCAGAGGAAATCGGACTGATTTGCTTAAATGCTGCTCGTAAAGTTAATCTGGCAATTGAGGACAAGGCAGTGGAGGTAGTAAAACGCTATGCTACTAATGGGCGGGAGGCTGTTAACGTAGTTCAAATTGCGGCAGGTATAGTGTTGAATGATAGTCGACAGACTATTGGTTCTGCGGATATCGAGTGGGTAGTAAACTTTGGCCAATATAATCCGCGCCCTGAAAAGAAAATTGCCGGGAAGCCGCAGGTTGGTTTTGTTAACGGTTTAGCTGTATATGGAGCTAATATAGGGATAATGATTGAAGTTGAGGCGTCAGTAAGCTCTAATCCCTTGGGGCATGGCAATGTTATGGTTACAGGTGTAGTGGAAGAAGAAGAAATTGGTACTCCCGGGCGCACCATGCGGCGTAAAAGCATGGCTAAGGGATCGCTGGATAATGTAATTACAGTACTGGCAAATCAATTCAATATTGATTTTTCCAAATACAATGTACATGTCAACTTTCCGGGCGGGGGGCCAATTGATGGGCCGTCAGCAGGTGTGACGGTAGCAACTGCGATTTATTCAGGAGTAAACAACATTCCTGTTGACAATTCAGTAGTAATGACCGGAGAAATATCTATTCGTGGTTTAGTAAAGCCGGTTGGTGGGGTAACTGCCAAAATAACAGCTGCCAAACAGGCAGGAGCACGGCGAGTAATTATCCCCAAAGACAATTGGCAAGAGCTATATAAGGATATTGGCGTCGAAGTAGTTGCTGTGGAAACCTTGCCGGAAGTATTCGAAAATGCATTAATGAAAGCGAATGATGTCTGTTGCTTAGAATTATTTACCCCTAATCATGATTTACTTACGGCGGCCGGAGTAAAAGCTTAGTTTTGGTTGAAATATTCCCTTGCTTGTGGCAGGGGAATATTTATGTTGAATAATATGGTAAAGAAGGGTAGAATGACTAAAGTGGCGAAATTAATTTTTTAGTAAGTTTATTTGTCGAAGTTGATGATTATTTTAAAAAATATAATAACTGCTAGATAGATTTCAACTTGTCCCAAAATTATGGTGATGATAGGTAGTAAATATTTGAGGAAAGGATTTTTTATTGGGGTTTAAGAATATTTATAAATAGCGAAGTTGAAACTAACGTTGTCAGTTGAATGCGAAGGAGGAGAACTTATGGAGAAGGCAACTCGTAATATTCCGCTATTGCCGCTTAGGGGCATTTTAGTTTTTCCATATATGATTATCCATCTGGATGTCGGGCGTGAAAAGTCAATCAGCGCTCTTGAAGAGGCTATGGTTCACGATAGATTGATTATGTTGGCAACTCAGCGTGATGCCCAAAATGACAAACCCGAACCGGGAGATATTTTTCGTATTGGCACGGTTGTTGAAATTAAACAGCTTTTAAAATTGCCTGGCGGAACGATCCGGGTTTTAGTTGAGGGCTTGCACCGGGCGAAGATTGTCGAATATGTTGACCATGAACCGTTTTATATGGTAGAAATTGAAGAATATGAAGAGAGCGAAACTAAGACTTCGGAAGTTGAAGCGTTGACAAGGACGGTTATTCATCAGTTTGAGCAATGGGTCAAGTTAAGTAAAAAAATTCCGGCTGAGACGTTGGTATCAGTAGTTGTTGTTGAAGAGCCGGGACGCTTGACCGACCTTATTGCTAGTCACCTATCATTAAAAATTGAAGATAAGCAACTTTTATTAGCTGCTCTTGATATAAAAGAACGCTTGGAACAACTCTGCGACATTCTTGGCCGGGAAATGGAAATCCTCGAATTGGAGAAAAAGATTAATGTCCGGGTAAGGAAGCAGATGGAGAAAACCCAGAAGGAGTACTATCTTCGTGAACAGCTAAAAGCGATTCAAAAAGAGTTAGGAGATAAGGAAGATAGGGCAGCAGAGATAGATGAATATCGGCAGCGAATGAAGGAACAAGAACTGCCTAAAGAAGTAGCAGAAAAGATTAATAAAGAAATTGATCGACTTGAGAAAATGCCACCGATGGTCGCAGAAAGTGCCGTAATTCGGACGTATCTTGACTGGTTGTTGGCACTACCGTGGTCGAAGGAAACTGACGACCGTTTGGATATCGACAGTGCTGAGTCAATATTGGAAAATGATCATTATGGCTTAGAGAAAGTAAAAGAACGGATATTGGAATACTTATCAATTCGAAAACTTGCCACAAAAATGAAAGGACCGATTATTTGTCTGGTTGGCCCACCGGGGGTAGGTAAAACTTCATTAGCTCGTTCAATTGCCAGAGCTATGGAACGTAAATTTGTCCGGATATCGCTAGGTGGCGTTCGGGACGAAGCTGAAATCCGCGGTCATCGCCGGACTTATGTTGGAGCACTTCCGGGACGTATAATTCAGGGGATGCGAACAGCAGGCTCTCATAATCCGGTATTCCTTTTAGATGAAATTGATAAAATGAGTGCCGATTTTCGCGGTGACCCCTCGTCAGCGTTGCTTGAAGTACTTGATCCTGAACAAAACAATACCTTTAGTGACCATTATGTAGAACTTCCGTTTGATCTATCAAAGGTGCTGTGGGTAGTTACCGCAAATGTTATGCATAATATTCCCCGTGCCCTGTTAGATCGTATGGAAATTATTAATATTGCTGGTTATACTGAGGAAGAAAAAGTACAAATTGCCAAGCGCTACTTAGTTACTAAACAAATTGCCGATCATGGCTTAAATAGTGAGCAGATTGTATTTTCTGAAGGAACTGTTCAAAAAATTATTCGGGATTATACCAGAGAGGCTGGAGTGCGAAGTCTTGAGCGCAACATAGCAACTTTGTGCCGTAAAGCTGCTCGTCAAATTGTCCAGGAAAAGCGTACTACAGTCAAAATTACAGCGCAGAATCTCCATATTTTCCTTGGTGCATCTAAATTTCGTCATGCCCAGGCTGAAAGTACCAGCGAGGTTGGGGTTGCCACGGGACTTGCTTGGACTGAGGTTGGTGGCGAGGTTTTAGGGGTTGAAGTTTCAACGATGAAAGGCAAAGGAAAATTGACTTTAACCGGACAGTTGGGTGAAGTCATGCAGGAGTCGGCGCAGGCCGGATTCAGCTATATTCGTAGTCGGGCGCAAGAACTTAATATTGATGCGGAGTTTTACGAAAAAATGGATATCCATATTCATTTACCAGAAGGCGCTATCCCAAAGGATGGTCCGTCAGCTGGTATTACTATGGCAACAGCAGTAATATCGGCACTGACCGGAAAGCCCGTGCATAATAACCTTGCCATGACAGGCGAAATTACTCTTAGGGGACGGGTGCTTCCAGTTGGTGGTATTAAGGAAAAGGTACTGGCAGCGCATCGGGCTGGTATAAAAAAGATTATCTTACCGAAAGAAAATAAACGCGACTTGGATGATATACCGACAAATGTTAAACGTAGCGTGGAATTCTTACTGGTAGAGAATATGGATGAGGTACTTAAAACGGCCCTGGTGAGTGAATAATGACGGTACATGTTCTAAATGCAAAATATATGGCTTCTGCGGTCAGACGGGATCAGTATCCGGTTGGAGAGATGCCGGAAGTAGCTTTTATCGGACGCTCGAACGTAGGCAAGTCTTCATTGATAAATTCGTTATGTCGTCATGGTGGTTTAGCTAGGATCAGCGGGACGCCGGGGAAAACCCAAACTCTCAATTTTTACTCGGTGGCAGTAAAAGTTAATGAAACTGATCGGTGTGGATTTTGGTTAGTGGATTTACCAGGTTACGGTTATGCACGCACCGGACGGGGCGCTCGGCATCAGTGGACAAAGTTTATAGATGAATATTTAGCGGGATCTACCCGCCTAAGACTAGTGTGCCAACTTATTGATATTCGTCATCCGCCAATGGATAGTGACCTTGAGGCCTACCGTCGATTAGTCGAGCTAAAATTGCCGGTGAGGATAATTGGCACTAAAGCTGATAAAATTTCGCGGATGGCGCTGAAGAAACATGTCGGTATTATTAGTACAGGACTAAAGCTAGTGCCGGGAGAAGAGCCGATAGCATATTCAGCGGTTAACGGCACAGGCCGAAATGAGTTGCTTGACGTTGTTAATAATATTTTGCTAGAATGGTAGCAGAAGGACAGAGAATATCTGCTAATTACTTAAGTGGTTATCAGAGGTAAGTATGCTTACTGAATTTGATAAATCCTTATTAAATATAATTCAAAGTGACTTAGCACTTAGTAAACAGCCATTTGCACTTATCGCTGAGCGACTGGGCACTGATGAGGCTACTGTCATTGACAGGATAAGAAGACTTAAAGACCAAGGATATATCCGGCGTATTGGCGCGTTTTTTGACTCGGCGCGCCTAGGATACACCGGGACGCTCCTGGCTTTGGAAGTTGAAGCAGAACAAATAGAGAAGGTAGTTGAATTAATTAACTCTTATCCCGGAGTTACCCATAATTATGAACGCGAAGGGCGCTTTAACTTATGGATTACCTTACTTACGTCAAATGTTGAAGAAGAAAAACGCATTGTTTCGGTAATAGAGTCGCTACCCGGGGTAAATCGACTGTTGAATTTACCGGCAACTGAAAAGTTTAAGGTAAATGTGCAGTTTAATTTGGAGTAGAGTCAATGCTGGATGAACTCGATAAAAAGATTATTGCCGCCATGCAGAAAGAATTGGCCTTGGTTAGCCAGCCATACCGTGAAATTGCTGATGCGGTTGGTATTAGCCAAGATGAGCTGTTAAGCCGTCTGGAGAAATATTGGCATTCAGGGCAGATCAGACGGATGGGGGCAGTACTTAGACATCGTAAAGTGGGGTACACAGCCAACGCATTGTGCGTATGGCAGGTGCCGGAGATTCAGATTAGAAGAGTCGCGGCTCAAGTAATCTCATATCCACTAGTTAGTCATTGTTATGCGCGGGTGGCCCATACCGAGTGGCCTTATAATTTTTATACAATGATTCACGGTCATACCAGGGATGAGTGCCGGGCTTTGGCGGACAAAATCGCCTTAGAAACCGGACTGGAAGACTATGTTATGCTTTACAGTACCCGTGAGTGGAAAAAAACTAGTATGCGTTACTTTGGAGGCTAGGAAGCATGATGAAGAATTTTACCCAAGTTATGAATGCAGCTCAGGAAATTCCTCCCGCCAGGGTGGCGGTTGCGGCAGCCCATGATGATGCCGTGCTCGAAGCTGTAAGGGGTGCGATGGAACTGGAAATCGCCAAATTTACGTTAGTAGGCGATGAAGTTAAAATCAACTCTTTAGCCAGTGAAATGGGGATGAACTTATCTAATCTCAAGATTATCAACGAACCTGATAACACTAAGGCCGCTTTAAGAGCTACTGCATTGGTGTCCGGCGGTCAGGCCGACATCCTAATGAAAGGGCTATTAAGTACGGCAAATCTTTTGCGGGCAGTACTAGACAAGGAAGTTGGACTTAGAACCGGGCGACTTTTGAGTCATACCTTTGTTATTGAGGCTAAGACTTATGACCGGCTGATACTCATGACTGATTGTGCCATGAATATTAATCCTACCTTGGCGCAAAAAGCAGAAATTATTCGCAACTGTGAAAGTCTGGCTCAAGTGCTGGGAAAAAGTCCAGCCAGAGTTGCTGCCTTGGCTGCAGTGGAAGTAGTTAATCCGGATATGCCGTCAACACTTGACGCTGCGGCATTGGCAAAAATGGCTGATCGCGGACAATTTAAGAACTTTGTCGTCGACGGGCCATTAGCGCTAGACATTGCGGTATGCGACGAGGCCGCAAAACATAAAGGACTTACCGGTAGTTCAGTAGCTGGTCAGGCTGATATTTTCCTAGTTCCCAATATTGAAGTAGGTAATATTTTGGCTAAATCCGCAGTATATTTGGGAGGATGTAGGATTGCCGGATTAGTGCTGGGGGCATCTAAACCGGTAGTGCTGACATCTAGGTCCGATACTTTTGAAGCGAAGATGTTATCTATTGCACTGGCAAATATGGTTGGCTACTATGAGAAAAATAATTAGTCCCAGATATTAAGATAAAACAGAAAAAAACTAAAAAATCATCAGGTAAACAGTGGCTATTTAGTAGATAGCTCAGCTGTAATACCTGATGATTTTTTGTTTATTGTATGATAAAAAAGCAAACCAAATGATAGTAGACTGAGCAATGTCTTTCGGTGTATGATAGAAAGACAATGGAAATGATTGGGTGATTATATGAAACCGCTTACTGTATTTGATTTAGTGCATGATGGGCTTAGTCTACTTGAAATGGAACTGGCGGCAGTCATTGAATCAGAGGCTGAAATAATGACTGATATCGGTCTTCATCTTCTGAGGGCGGGGGGAAAACGCCTGAGACCTGCACTGTATTTTTTGTGCGCAAAGGCTGGAACATACAATCTCACAAAAATAATGCCGGTGGCAGTAGCTATTGAACTAATACATATGGCGACTCTAGTTCATGATGATGTACTGGACAATGCTTCAACTCGCAGGAGCATTATTACTGCTAATGCCTGTTGGGGTAATAACACCGCAGTATTAGCTGGTGATTATTTGTTTGCTAAGGCTTTTTCGCTGGTGTCAAATCGGGATAATAATATAGCCCTCAATTTGCTTACCCGTGAAATATGCGATATCTGTGAAGGCGAAATTATTCAAATACGCGATAATTTTAATGTTGATCAACATGAAAAAGACTACTTAGTGCGTATTAATAAAAAAACTGCCGGATTTATTGCGGTTAGTTGTCAATTAGGGGCATTAGCCGCTGGATTATCTGAAGCTGACGTTAAAGCACTATATAACTATGGCTATGCTGTAGGTATGGCCTTTCAGATTACTGATGATATTTTGGATGTAACAGCGTCCTCTGAGAAACTTGGCAAACCGGCAGGTAATGATTTAAAACAAGGTATACTAACATTGCCAGTACTATATGCGTTGGGAAAAAGCAGTCGCGGGGCTGAACTTCGAACCTTGATTACCGCAGGGGATAATATGACGGAGGACAACCTAAAGCGGTGTATTGATATTATCCATGATACTGATGCTGTAGAATACTCCTATCAGAAAGTTGCTGAATATTTAGCCAGTGCTAGGAATAGTTTGCCAAAGTCCGTTGATTGCAAGATAGGCCACGCGTTGCTTCAAGTTGCTGATTTTATAGGACTTCGCCAGTATTAAATTGTAAATATAATATAATATGAGAAAATGACGAGCCCAAAGGGTGAGTTGTTTTTTAGAGAATAGACAAGTATAATAAAAGCAGACATAGTGAAGGGATGTGGCCACACATGTTTAATTTTAGCATGTCAGAATTAGTAGTAATATTAGCAATTGCCCTAGTTGTCTTTGGGCCGAGCAAGCTCCCGGAAATAGGTAAAGCTGTAGGCAAAGGCCTAAATGAATTTAAGCGGGCAATAGGAGATAAGGAAGAACCAGTTAATATTACCCCTCACTCCCAGGCACAAGATATTAGCAAGGCCGAAACGACAGCCGAAGTGAAAAAGTCGCCGGAATAGAGGGCGGTAGATGAGACAAGAATTTTCCAACCAAGACAACGAACGAGAAAAAACAATTGCTGACGGTGAAATGTCGTTAGTTGATCATCTTCAAGAATTAAGGCAACGCTTAATTATTTGTATAGTGGCAGTAGCTATAGCCAGCAGTGCGGCATATCTTTATGCCCCTGAACTAGTGCATCTCGTTACTCAGCCAGTGGGGAAGCTATACTATATGAATCCGGCGGAAGCCTTTTTTGCTTATTTAAAAGTATCAGTATTTGCGGGGTTTCTTGTAGTAGTGCCGCTTGTATTATACCAAGTCTGGGGTTTCGTTGTACCGGCATTAACCCAGCGGGAGCGCAAAGCTTCGTTTATTTTAGTACCGGCTTCGGTCATATTGTTTTTTATGGGTCTATTATTTGCCTATTTTTTTGTTCTTCCGGCGGGTATTAGATTTTTTATGGGCTTTGCTAATGAAGACTTACAACCGATGTTCTCATTAGGTCAGTATTTATCTTTTGTTATCTCATTTTTGTTGCCGTTTGGCTTTATATTTGAACTGCCCCTAGTCATCTTAGTCATAGCCAAATTTGGAATAATTAATTCAGGTTTTTTGGTAGCGAAGCGTAAGTTAGTGTTGGTACTGGCCTTTGTTGTTGGAGCTATTATTGCCCCAACACCGGATATATTTTCGCAAACAATGATTGCAATACCCCTATTAGTGTTGTATGAAGTCAGCATATTATTAGTTAAATATGTCCTACATAAGTAGAAATTGAACTGAGATCTGCAAAATATGCAGATCTCAGTTAATATTACTGTAATAAATAAGCTAGTACGATAACGTAGCTATGAAGATAGCAAGAGTTTTAGCAAGCCTTGCAGATGAGGGGGTAATATGAAGATTCTGGATAACTATAAGGGACTTCCGCAAAGTGTATATATGCTATTTGGTATTCAAATAATTAATCGCCTTGGTGATTTTGTATTTCCCTTTTTGGCATTATTCCTTACTGTGAAATTGGGTTTATCCGTTAGCATCACAGGCATAGTTGTAATGATAACTTCATTAAGCAGTCTAATAGCATCTTTTGTTGGCGGCAGGCTAGCCGACACACGCGGCCGGCGAAAGACCTATCTAATGGGGCAAACAGTAGCCGCCGGGCTGGTTCTGATTTGTGGCTTTATCCAAAATCAGGCTACCGTTGTTGGGTTATTAATAATCGCCACCTTTTTTGTGGGAGTTGTTCGTCCAACACTATCGGCAGTGCTGACCGATGTATTGCCAGTTGAAAAAAGACAAGCTGGTATTGCCTTGAATCATTTAGGTGTTAATATTGGTGTGGCGGTTGGACCTTTAGTTGCTGGATTTTTATTCGAAAAATTTCTGCCGCTAATGTTTATAACTGATGCGATAACATCATTCGTTGCTGTTTTTATATTTTATAAATTTATTCCTGAAACCAATTTAATTAAACAGCGACCAGCTATTACGAATCAGGCTGAAAAAGCTGAACCAGGCACCTTGTGGCAGACGGTATTAAAAAGACCGGAACTGCTAGTGTTTTTAATAATTTATACAGGTTATTGTTTTATTTATCGGCAAGGCTCATTTGCTTTACCGCTAATGTTAAACACCGTATTCCCGCTAGAAGGGGCCGCATATTTCGGTGCGCTAATCAGTGTAAATGCGTTAACCGTAGTGTGCTTATCCTTAATCACGGTGGCTGTAACTAAACGTTTTCACTCGCTTAACAATATAATAGTAGGCGGAATTTTTTATGGTATAGGCTTTGGGATGATTGGCCTTATTACAACTTTTCCTATGTTTATATTATCGACTGTTTTGTGGAGTATTGGTGAGATATTAGTTGTTACCAATGTGGGGGTGTACATTGCCAATAATAGCCCAGAAAATTTCCGGGCTAGGTTTAGCGCTTTAGGTAATTTAAGTTCGGCAATTGGTGGGGCGTTAGGAACTTCTCTTATGGGGGTCTATATAACAACCGCTGGGGTAATAGCGGTATGGCCGTTGACGTTAATACTAGCAGGTATTGCGGTATTCTCACTATATGTTTTAAAAGCTTATAGTAATAAGGTGAAGGCTTGTCGCGCTGTTTTATCAAGATAATTTTATAGATACAGTACGAATAAGTAAGACTAAAGTCCGAATTTGATAATAATGCCATTAGACAAAATGTCAGCCATCACTAAAGCTTGTTGTTCAATTTTATCAAAAAAGTCGATACTCTTTTGGTAATCTTTAGTAAGCACCGCTACGGCTTCTTCTTTTGTTAAAGCTAAATGCTCATGCCACATAGCTCGCATCGGCTTGATTGCCCAGCAAGAATTAATATGATTTAAAAAGCGCACAATATTATCAGCATTTTCGTACCAGCTCTTTTCAGTGTCCGATACCAAGGTATTATTGCTTGCCTTGGCGGCGTTAATCAATGTGTCAGTAATTTTTAAATGGTTGTGCACAAGCCGCTCAAATTCATCGGCAACTTTATTATCATAATAATGACTAAATATCTTTGTGAAATCGGTGGTATTGGTGAGAAGACGAGCGGTTGTAGACTCCAAATCAGGCATAGTAAATGCAATGCCCAGAATAACCATTCTCGTCCAGTAAACATGCTGTTCCCAAAGCAGACGAAAATAATTTTTTAATTGAATGGATTCTTCGTTATCTGAACTGTAATCATCATCCACCGAAAAAGTTGGATGATGGTAATATTCTGACATATAATGGCCTCCTTGTTATCGCTTTGGTTCATCATATGCAGCAGGCTAGGCTGGAGAAACAAAAAAGACTTTTATTAACTGCAAAAAAAGTAAGCTATCGCAAGGAATTAGTAAAAAAATGGAGAATGGATAACGATAGTAGATATGTAAATGGATGAGGAAAGACTAAGCTTTGCTCGCAGGGGAATTTGACAAATTGCTTAGGCGCTTTTAGGTTATCGTTACTAATGTATAGTAGATAAATAAAAGGAGTTGTTCTTGTGCTAAAAAGTATTCCTGAATTACTTAGCGAATACGGTAAAGTTGTTAGCAAAGACCGCGCCGGCATAATAAAAAAACTATCCTCGGAAAGTGATACTCAAGCAATTTTGGCGGGCTTAAAAGAACAGTCTACAACCTGTTCTTATGATGTTGAATGGGTTCATAACCTGCTGGATATTGCCTATAAAATTGGTAGCCTGGAAGGTTATTCGGCTGGCGTGGGTGATAATTTCGGCGATAAGGCCGCAATAATCCTGTACCCTGAAGATATCAGTGATGTTGAGGGCTTTATTGCTAAAGTATCTAGTGTTGCCCAACATTTTTGTAAAAAATGCGCAATTGGTACCAATATCGAGTTTGAAAATAATGTATCAATTATTCCTGAATCAAATAATTAACCGATAAGTTTGTCGAGGTAATCAGGAATCTTGACAATTGTTGCAGTGAGAAGTATAGTGTATTTATCGATATTTTGAAGAAAATGGCGAAGATGGGAAGAGTACGCTTGGATTGGCTGGTACAGAGAGAAGCCCTTGGCTGGAAGGCTTTACAGTGTGAATGGCGGAAGGTCATCCCGGAGCTGTTGTGCTGAATGTTAGTAGGCACAATCGGTATGCCCCGTTATAGGCATTAAAGCCGGTCAGCCCCGGATGAGGGAAGCCGGAAAGCTTGGTGGTACCACGAAGGGGTTCTTTCGTCCGGCAGAGGGATGAAAGGGCTTTTTTTTAGTTTCTAAGCAATAAGGAGGAAAGACATTATGGGAAATAACATTCCTACTGTTTACGATCCTCAGTCTGAGGAAAGCAAATGGTATTCATTTTGGGAAAAACAAGAACTATTTCATGCGGAAGTTGATAAAGCTAAGACTCCGTTCAGCATAGTTATTCCGCCCCCGAATGTAACCGGACAACTGCATATGGGGCATGCTTTAGATAATACGTTGCAAGATATATTGATCAGAACAAAAAGAATGCAGGGCTTTGATACATTGTGGATGCCAGGTTGTGACCATGCTGGCATTGCTACTCAAATCAAGGTGGAAGAAGTGCTGGCAAAAGAAAACGGTCTTTCTCGCTATGATCTTGGTCGGGATAAATTCATTGAAAAGGTTTGGGACTGGAAGCATCAGTATGGCAACCGGATAACTAATCAACTTAAACGGCTGGGTGCGTCCTGTGACTGGCAACGGGAACGGTTTACCATGGATGAAGGATGTTCGCAAGCGGTACGGGAAGTCTTTGTTTCTCTGTATGAAAAGGGGCTTATTTATCAGGGAAATCGTATTACAAATTGGTGCACCCGTTGTAATACGGCCCTAAGTGATATCGAAGTTGAGCATGAAGATACCCAGGGGAATCTTTATCATGTACGTTACCCTGTCGAAGATAGTGACGGACAGTTTCTTACCGTAGCAACTACCAGACCGGAAACAATATTGGGAGATACTGCAGTGGCAGTTAACCCTGACGATGACCGTTATAAGAACCTTGTGGGAAAATATCTGACATTGCCATTAGTTGGGCGGCGGTTGCCAATCATTGCTGATGACTATGTTGATCAGGCGTTTGGCACTGGGGCGGTAAAAGTAACCCCGGCTCATGATCCCAATGACTTTGAAATGGGGCTTCGGCATCAACTGCCACAGATTGTCGTTATCAATAATGATGGGACGATGGCGGCAGATACCGGGCGCTATGCTGGCATGGATCGTTATGAATGCCGTAAAGCGTTGGTAGAAGAACTAAAAGAAAAAGGCTATCTTGTTAAAATTGAAGAGCATGTTCACGCCGTTGGTCACTGTCAGCGTTGCCGTACGGTGGTCGAACCATTGGTATCTAAACAGTGGTTTGTTGATATGAAGCCGTTGGCAAAACCTGCGATTGAAGCGGTGGAATCAGGGCGCATCAAATTTGTTCCTGAACGGTTTACCAAGATATATCTAAATTGGCTGGATAATATCCGGGACTGGTGTATTTCCCGCCAAATTTGGTGGGGACACCGCATCCCGGCCTGGTATTGTGATTGCGGAGAAGTTATTGTATCTAAGACCGATGTTACCTGCTGCCCTAAGTGCGGCGGTTCAGTTAGGCAGGATCCGGATGTCCTTGATACTTGGTTTAGTTCAGCCCTTTGGCCGTTTTCGACCATGGGGTGGCCTAAGGACACCGCCGAACTTAAGCAATTTTATCCTACCAGTGTGCTTGTTACTGGCTACGATATTATTTTCTTCTGGGTCGCTCGAATGATTTTCATGGGATTGGAATTTCAGCAAGATATTCCGTTTAGCCATGTATTTATTCACGGACTGGTTCGCGATAGCGAAGGCCGTAAAATGTCTAAATCACTGGGCAATGGTATTGATCCTTTAGAAGTTATTGAAAAATACGGAGCCGACACACTGCGGTTTACACTAATTACCGGCAATACCCCTGGTAATGATATGCGGTTTTACTGGGAAAGGGTTGAATCTAGCCGTAATTTTGCTAACAAGATATGGAATGCATCGCGCTTTGTATTGATGAACTTGGAAGGCTTTGATTCCAATACTATTGCTAAAAAATTTACGCTGGCTGATCGTTGGATCTTGAGCAGGTACGCAAAAACAGTAGCTGAAGTTACTGCAAATATTAATGCCTTCGAACTGGGGGAAGCAGCTCGGAAATTATATGAATTTATTTGGAATGAATATTGCGATTGGTATATAGAGACAGCCAAAGCTCGTCTATATAACAAAGAAGATTCACTGAATCGCAGTACAGCTCAGTATGTGCTGTGCCATGTACTAAGAGGCACTCTGGAATTGCTTCATCCGTTTATGCCGTTTATCACTGAAACCATTTGGCAGCATCTGCCGCACGAAGGCGAAAGCATTGTACGGGCTACTTGGCCAGCTGAACAACCGGAACTTGTGGATGAAAGTGCGGAAGCTGAGATGACTATACTTATGGAGACCATCAAGGCTATTCGCAACATGCGTGCGGAAGTAAATGTACCGCCAGGTCGTAAAAGTGAAGTTATATTGCAAGTAAGCGATGAATGGTATTCGACATTTAGTGCCAATATTAATTACATCAAGACATTGGCTACATCTGAAGCCGAAGTGGGCCCGATTGTAGCTGATAAGCCGGAAAATGCTATGACTGCAGTAGTCAGCGGTGTAGAAATCTATCTGCCACTTAAAGGATTGATTGATGTTGAAAAAGAAACGGCTAGGCTGAAAAAAGAATTGGCTTCTTTGGATAAAGAGCTTAATCGTATTTTTGGTAAACTTGCGAATGCTGGATTTGTTGCTAAGGCCCCGGCTGAAGTGATAGAAAAAGAGCGGGCGAAAGAACGTGAGTACAAAGAAAAACAATTAGCAATTAATGAACGCTTGGAATATTTGGCGAAATTATAAATGCATTGGGAATTAATTTGATAATAAAAACTGTAGGGAGTGACCCTTTTGACCTATGAACAAGCCTTGGAATATCTGGCCTCTTTAGGCAAATTTGGAATAAACCTCGGTTTGTCCCGGATTGAAAAACTATTAGCTTTGATGCAGAACCCTGAGCGGCGGTATAAAATTGTTCATATCACAGGAACAAACGGCAAAGGGTCTACCACCGCTATGGTTGGTGCTATGCTTGAAGCCGCCGGCATAAAAACAGCTATGTATACCTCACCGCATTTGACTGATTATACCGAGCGAATGGTGATAAATGGTGAACAGATAAGTCACAAAGCGTTTGGTGAGGTAATCAGGTATACAAGTACATTTGTGTCGGATATGGTTAAAGCTGGCTGGGAGCACCCTACCGAGTTTGAAGTACTGACAGCGGCGGCTTTGTACTACTTTGCTGCAGCCGGGGTCGAATATGCGGTAATTGAAGTTGGTCTAGGTGGGCTTTTAGACTCTACTAATGTTGTTAGCCCAGAAATAGCGGTAATAACAAATGTCAGCCTTGAACACACTGATCGATGCGGCAGTACGGTGGCCGAAATTGCTCAGCATAAAGCCGGGATAATAAAACGGGGGATTCCTGTAGTTACAGCGGCTAAAGCGGAAGCACTAGCAGTTATAAAGGCAGTTGCTAACCAAAACCAAGCTAAGTTATATATAGCCGGGGTTGATTTTACCGGTGAATTATCAGGATTTATAGGAAAACAGCAGTTGGTAACGGTTCAAGCCAAACACCGTTACCAACTGCCCCCTTTAGCGGTTAACCTTTTAGGAAAGCATCAAGTAGAAAATACGGCGGTTGCCGTAATGGCAATGCTGGCTCTGGCTGATAAAGAGCCGAGAATCACTTCGGATACAATTGAGAATGGTCTTAAAGCGGCGCAATGGCCGGGACGATTTGAAATTTTTCCTGGTAAGCCGCTTATTGTAATTGACGGTGCACATAATCCGGCTGGAGCCCAAGCGTTGCGATTGACGTTGGATGAAATATTTCCCGACAAGATAATAACCTTCGTTCTTGGGATACTTGCTGACAAAGATGTAGCAAATATCTGTAGGGCACTGGTTCGTCAAGGCGATAAAGTAATAACCGTAGAGCCAATGTCCGATCGGGCGGCTGACCCTAAAAGGGTGGCAGAGCAAATTACTGTCTGTCAGGTTGAAATCGGAGATTCAATTGAAGCTGGGATTGAACGGGCGGTAGCTAAAGCCGGGGAAGATGGCCTCGTATGCGTTGCTGGGTCGTTGTATTTAATTGGCACTGCACGGCCAATTATCTTTAGTAGACAAAATAATTTGCTGGGGATATAATGTTATTGTTTTAAAAATTTAATTATTAGGTGAAACTGTGAATATTATATATCGGACAACGACGTTTTCCTATCGCCTGGACTATTTAATTGAGCACTGTATTTTAGCGGTGGCCTTTTTTTTACCCATATCCCTTAATATAGGGAGCGGTTTTTTGGCTATTGGCACTTTGCTTTGGTTGGGGAAGATGGCTGTTAACCGACGGCTGGGGTTTAGGGCTACACCCTTTGATTTTCCGGTGGCCGTGCTGGTTATATTATCGGCGATGTCTGTACTGGCGTCACCTGACCGTAATTTTAGCTACTATAACTATTACAACCTTATGGGCCGCTACATAGTCATTTATTACTTAGTGATAAATAATATTAGCTCAGCGGCGCAGGTTAAACGTCTAATTACTACGGTATTAGTTTCCGCTGGATTGGTAGCTTTCTACGGCTTTTATCAATATCTGTATGGAATGGATATTTCGGCAGTTGGCTGGGTTGATGGAGAACAGTTTCCCAACCTAAAACTAAGAGTATTTTCGACATTAGAAAACCCTAACCTCTTAGCTGGATTTTTGGTTATAATCATGTCCGTGGCGGCGGGAGTCGGATTAACAGTACGGCGTGTCGGGCTAAAACTGTTATTAGTTGCTCTCATAGTTGTGTTGGGCGTTTGTCTCGCTTTGACCTACTCGCGTGGTGCTTGGCTTAGCGTTTTAGCTGTTGTCGCGCTCTTTGGTATAACCTATGACCGCCGGATTTTTTGGCTATTAGCGCTAATTCCGGTTATACTGTTAATAGGGCATGATGTATTTATGGACAGGCTTATGTCAATAACCAACCCTACTGATACATCATCGACATTGCGTCTGGCGCTGTGGGAAAGCACTATTGCCATGATTAAAGATCATCCTTTCTTTGGAATCGGATGGGGGGCCTACTGGCTGGTATACCCGGCTTACGACTTTTTTGTCATGGATCCAGGAACAAAAATTTTTCATGCGCATAATATGTTTTTACATATGACAGCCGAAATAGGTATTCCAGGGGGCTTAGTTTTTACCGGTATTCTTGTCGGTCATGCCTGGCTAGCCTTTAAATTGGCCAAGCAGCATAGGGATCACTTAATTTCCGGGTTAATGCTTGGTATCTTGGCGGCGCTGGTCAGCATTAGTGTCAGCGGCCTTACCGATCATGTACTATTTAATATTCAATTGTCCATGCTGTATTGGATGCTTAATGCGATTGTGGCTGTTGTTGGGATAAATTATGGAAAATATGGGTAAATCAAAAACTTTAAGCAAGTAAACTGCTTAAAGTTTTTTTACGTTTGGAATAGTATCAAGGAAGTTGTTATTGAATAGAACATAGATATGTGGTGGGATTATTTTTTGTGATAAATGTAGACTATATGATAGATACGGCCTGGGGAAAATAATTATACAAATCTATGTTAATTTAGTAACTATAAAACTATTTGACCCTTGAGGAGGACTAGCGTGAAACTGGCTGAAGTACAAACAATATTGCGTTCAGAGGTATTATGTGGCTTGGAAAATCTGAACCGGGAAATTGTTACTGCCTGTGGCGCTGATTTAATGAGCGATGTGCTGGTGTATACTAAAGAAAGAACATTGCTGTTAACTGGATTAACTAATATTCAGGTTGTTCGTACGGCTGAGGTAGGAGACTTGATGGGAATTATCTTTGTTCGTGGTAAACGGCCTGGACCGGAAGTTATTGAGATGGCCAAAGCAAAAGGAATTCCGCTGATGATTACCGAACTATCGATGTTTGATACTTGCGGCATGCTTCATTCTAGAGGGATTAGAGGCTGTTCGGAAAGGGTGACCCCGGATGAACTCTAGGCAGGTGATTAATTTGGAGTTTCAACTCAAGTCTGGCGACTTTGAATTTGCTGGTGAAGCGTCAAGTCAAATAAAACGCATAGTCCAACAAATTGGGGTAAAACCTGAAATTGCCAGACGTATAGCTATCTGCGCGTACGAAGCCGAAATGAATGTTATTATCCATTCCCAGGGTGGAATCATAAGAGTTGAAATATTACCGGAACAAACCGATCTTTATGTAGAAGATCGGGGTCCTGGTATCGACGATGTTAATCTGGCGATGCAGGAAGGCTATTCAACAGCACCAGACCATATCAGAAATATGGGGTTTGGCGCCGGCATGGGGTTGCCGAATATGGCTAGATGCTCAGATGAATTTACTATTACCTCGGAGGTTGTGGTAGGTACAAAAATACATATGACAATACGACACATTTAAAACTAAAATATAAAAATATTCACATTTATGTGAAAAAAGCGACGAATTTAGCGGTGGTAAAAATATCTAAGTGGTAAGCGTGGTGATAAAATGCCAGAGTACTTTCATTCGGTTCGGCTTGATGCTGAACGGTGCAAAGGGTGTGTCACTTGCATAAGACGATGCCCTACGGAAGCTATCCGGATCAGGGGGGGCAAAGCACGTATAATAGAGTCTCGTTGTATTGATTGTGGTGAATGCATTCGACGATGTCCAAATCACGCTAAACGGGCTGTAACTGATAATTTCATTGATTTAAAAAGATATAAATATAATATTGCCTTGCCAGCCCCGACGTTGTATGCGCAGTTTAGCCCGGATATTGGAGTAAATAAAATTCTGTGTGGACTTATCAAAATCGGGTTTGATGCAGTATATGAAGTAGCCTGTGGTGCTGAAGTCGTATCGGCAGCAGTCCGTGAATATCTCGCCCAAAATGAATATAAACGTCCGCTTATTTCATCAGCTTGTCCGGCGGTAGTTAAATTAATTCAAGTAAAATTTCCTGAACTCATTGAACATTTGGTTCCGATAGATGCTCCGGTAGAAGTGACGGCAAAAATGGCGAGAACTGCCAGCCGAAGCGAACATAATTTAACAGATGCTGAAATTGGCATATGGTTTATTACACCCTGTCCGGCTAAAATGACCGAGGTACGCCAGCCGTTGGGGAGTGATAAATCAGCCGTTACAGGAACTATTGCCATAACGGAAATTTACGGCAGCCTATTAAAGGCGATTGGTGTGAGCTCTGATAATGAGGTTTGTAGCCAGGCTTCGATTGAAGGTCTGGGGTGGGCAATCGCTGGTGGCGAAACAGGGGCAGCAGCGATCAAGCGGTCCATAGTTGTGCATGAAATTCACAGCGTCAATGAAATACTTGAACAAATAACATTGGGAAAACTTAGTGATATCGACTATATCGAAGCCTTAGCCTGTGCTGGCGGGTGCATTGGCGGGCCTCTTACTGTTGAAAACCGGTTTATTGCGGAAAATAACATGCGGAAACGATTGGAAAAAATGGGCTCAGAAAGAGGAAAAATTCGATTACCTGTAGATTCTAGTAAATTATTGGCGCAAGTAAAACGTGAGTTTGAACCTCGTTCCAGCTTCCGGCTTGACGAAGATATTGTTAAAGCGATGAAGAAAATTGAACTCATGCAGGAAACCATGCATAAGTTGCCAGGGCTGGACTGCGGTTCTTGTGGCTCGCCAAATTGTCAGGCGTTAGCGGAAGACATTGTTCAAGGTGGGGCCAGTGAAACTGATTGTGTCTTTAAATTGCGGGAACGGGTGCGTGATTTAGCTAAAGAAATGATTGATTTGGCGGAAAAAGTACCTCAATCAATGCCAAAATATGATCCGGAGCGGGACGGGGGCGATGGAATATGACGATAGGAGAAATTATTAATAAGCTATCCCTTAACGAGGTGGCAACAGCGACTGGATTAGATAAAAATATAAAGAAAGGCTATGTTTCTGACTTGTTAAGCAACGTTATGGCTTTTGCCAGTGCGGATAGTATATGGATAACCATGCAGGGCCATCAAAATGTAGTAGCTGTAGCCGTGCTGGCCGGATTGGCTGCTGTAATTATTGCCGGCGGTGTAAAACCGGAAGTTGAAACTGTGGACAAGGCTGTTTCGGAAGGCGTTATTCTTTTAACTACCAATTTATCGTCATTTGAAGTTGTGGGCAGACTGTATGAACTTGACGTCAGGGGTGAGTAATGCGGCGATTTGTGGCGGATCTCCATGTCCATTCGCTACTGTCGCCTTGTGCTGCTGTTGAGATGACACCGCGTAATATAATTTGGCATGCAACAAGAAATGGGATTGATATTGTGGCGATAGCTGATCATAATTCTGGGGCGAATATCCGTGCGGCGCAAGAAGCTGCTCGTAATATGGCAGTAACCGTACTGCCGGCAATGGAAGTTGAAACCAAAGAAGAAGTCCATTTGTTGACCCTATTTAATAATTTGAACGAGTTATTGGCCTGGGAAGCTATTGTTAAAGCCCATTTGCCGGAAAAAGTAAATAATGCTGACAAATTTGGCGGTCAATTTGTCGTTGATGCAGAAGATAACTTGGTGGCAATTGAAGAAAGATTACTATTAACCTCTAGCTCGCTAGGGGTTAAAGACGTTGCCAACAAAGTTGCTGAGTTGGGGGGGCTGTGTATTGCTAGTCATGTCGATCGCCCAAGCTACAGCATAGTATCACAACTAGGATTTATACCGCCTGATGTTAATTTGGCAGCGCTTGAATTATCATCGCTGTTGAAGCGTGATGCGATGTTAAACAAATTTCCTGATTTAAAAAAATGGCCGCTAATCATGTCATCAGATGCGCATGCTATAGATAGATTTATTAATGGTCCTAAAACAGTTTTTTGGTTAGAATATCCAAACTTAGCTGAAATAAAAAAAGCACTGGCTGAAGGAAGAATAAGTTGGCTGCAGGCGTGATGGTAGGAGAGCTTTTTAAACCTGTTGTTCGGCTAGCGAAAAATTGGAGAAAAGTATTTGTAAGGAGGATATTATGAGTAACGAACAAGCTAATAACTGTTGCGGGGATAATGCTCACGGCCAATTTCAAAAACTTGATCAAATTCTAACAGAATATCAAGACCAAAAAGGCGCGCTTATTCCTGTGTTGCAAGAAGCACAAAATATCTACGGCTATCTGTCAAAAGAAGTAATTGATCGGATTGGTAAAAAGATGGCGATTCCTACAAGCCAAATTTATGGGGTAGCTACCTTTTATTCGCAATTTCACTTAAAAGCGCGCGGACGGAATATAATTCGGGTATGCCAGGGGACGGCCTGTCATGTACGTGATGCTAAAACGATATTAAGGGCACTGGAAGATAATCTAAAAATATCGGCGGGAGAAACTACTACTGATCGTAAATTTACGCTGGAAACAGTGGCGTGCATTGGGGCTTGTGGTTTGGCACCAGTGTTAATGGTTAATGATGATACTCATGGTCGTCTGACCCCAGAGGCTATACCCGATATTTTAGCTAGATACTTGTAAAAATTATGTGGGAGTTAGCTTTGCATATTTTGGATTTAGTGCAAAACTCAATTGAAGCAGGGGCTGGACGCGTACTATTGGAAATTGTTGAAGACGAAGCTAAAGATTTACTACTGATTCGGGTAACCGACGATGGCAAAGGCATGGATGAGGAAACTCGACAAAAGGTCACTGATCCTTTTGTCACCAGCCGTACGACAAGGCGAATCGGGCTTGGTTTACCACTTATTGATATGTCAACTAAGCAGTGCGATGGCTACTTAAAAATTAAATCTGAACTTGGTAAAGGAACAATTATTGAGGCCGCCTATTGTTATAGTCATATAGATCGTCCGCCGTTAGGAAATATGGTAGATACAATTAAAACTTTGGTTATAGTTAATCCCAAGCTGGATTTTAATTACTGTCATTTCGTCAATGGTCGGGTGTTTATACTATCCACCCGGGAAATCTCAACAATATTGGGAGAAATGCCGTTTACTCACCCGGATTTTATTATATGGCTTGACGCCTTTTTGGCGGATAACTTTGATAATTTGTATGGAGGTAGAGAAAGCGAATGAAAACCATTGAGGACTTAAAGCGGATGCGAGAGCAGTTTCAGGCCGAAAATAGTATTCGACAAACTGGCGGAATACAAGTAATAGTAGGAATGGGCACATGTGGGATTGCGGCTGGGGCTCGGGAGGTCATGACTGCTATCCTGGGAGAGATTGCGAGACGTAACTTGAAAAATGTTACGGTACGGCAAACCGGGTGCATCGGTATGTGTGAGCAAGAAGTGTTGGTTGATGTTGTACGCCCTGGAGAACCGCGGATCACTTATGGTAAAGTAACCGTTGCCAGTGTTCCTAAGATAATTGGGGAACATGTGGTTAATGGGCGAATTATTGAGGATTTAGTTGTCGGAAAAATTGCCGATTAGCTGAGGCGATAGGAGGTAAAACATGCAATACATCAGAGCGCATGTACTGATTTGTGCTGGTACTGGTTGTACCGCATCGGGATCGAAAAAGCTAGAAGCCGCCTTACATGAAGAACTAGTCAAAAAAGGCTTGGACAAAGAGATTAAAATAGTTGAAACTGGTTGCCATGGCTTTTGTGAAGCAGGTCCACTGGTGATCATTTATCCGGAAGGAACTTTCTATGTCCGCGTTAAGGAAGAAGACGTACCGGAATTAGTTGAAAGCCATTTATATAAAGGGCGGGTTGTTGAGCGGTTATTATATAAAGAACCAGTTACGCATGAAAGCGTGCCTAACTACAATGAACTTGGTTTTTATAAAAAACAGCGGAGGATGGTCCTGGGCAATTGTGGACATATAAATCCGGAGATTATTGGTGATTACATTGCTAATGGCGGGTATGAAGCGCTAGCTAAGGTTTTAACAAGTATGTCAAGCGGCGCGGTTGTCAATGAAATAAAACAGGCTGGACTGCGTGGCCGCGGTGGCGGTGGTTTTCCTACTGGAATGAAGTGGGAATTTACTCAAAAGGCAACGGGCGATAAAAAATATGTAGTATGTAACGCTGACGAAGGCGATCCGGGGGCGTTTATGGATCGCAGCATCCTCGAAGGTGATCCGCACCGGGTTATTGAAGGAATGACGGTTTGTGGATATGCAATTGGAGCGGATGAAGGCTATCTATATGTACGAGCTGAATATCCTTTAGCGATAAAACGGCTTACAATTGCTATTGCCCAAGCTGAAGAATTGGGCCTTCTAGGAGAAAATATTTTTAATTCTGGGTTTAATTTTCATTTAAAAATAAAAGAAGGTGCTGGCGCATTTGTTTGTGGTGAAGAAACAGCACTATTGGCATCGATTGAAGGCAAACGCGGTATGCCTCGGCCCCGCCCGCCATTTCCGGCGATATCCGGGTTATGGGGGAAACCTACTAATATAAATAACGTTGAAACCTTTGCCAATATTCCGCAAATTATCAATAATGGTGCGGCTTGGTATGCTGCTATCGGAACCGAAAAAAGCAAAGGTACCAAAGTATTTGCTTTAACAGGACGCATTAATCATACGGGATTAGCAGAAGTTCCGATGGGGATAACCATGCGCGAAATAATATTTGATATTGGTGGCGGTATTCCTGACGGTAAAAATTTTAAGGCGGTTCAAATCGGCGGGCCGTCCGGCGGCTGTTTACCAAAAGAACTCCTAGATTTGCCGGTAGACTATGACTCCCTTGTTCAGGTTGGTGCAATGATGGGATCCGGTGGGTTGGTTGTTATGGATGAAACTACGTGCATGGTAGATTTGGCTAAATTTTTTCTTGCTTTTACCCAATCTGAGTCCTGTGGTAAATGTACTCCTTGTCGTGAAGGAACTATGCGGATGTTGGAAATACTTACTCGCATAACAGATGGTGAAGGTAAAGTTGGCGATATTGAACTACTAGAAGAACTGGCTCGCAATATTAAGAATACCGCGCTTTGCGGCCTTGGCCAAACTGCGCCAAATCCAGTGTTGAGCACACTTAGATATTTTCGTCAAGAATATGAAACTCATATTAATGAAAAACGTTGTCCGGCTGGCGTTTGCAGTGCGTTAACTGGGTACAAAATAACAGACAAATGTATAGGTTGTGGCTTATGCAAGAAAACTTGTCCCGCTGAAGTTATTAGTGGAGAACTTAAAGGCCGTCATACCATAGATCAAGAGAAATGTATCAAATGCGGCGATTGCGCCGCTAAATGCCCATTAAAAGCCATAATCAAAGGCTAATTTATATAAAAAAGCGTGGTGATGATAATGGAATTGGTAAAGGTTACAATTGATGGACGACAGATAGAAGTAGCAAAAACGACGACTGTTCTTGAAGCCATACAAAAAGCTGGTATAAAAATACCGACGTTGTGCTATCATCCGGAACTTAGGCCGGAAGGTGCCTGTAGGGTATGCATGGTTGAAGTCGAAGGTGCTCGCAGTTTAGTAGCATCATGTGTTTACCCTGTAAGCCAAGGTATGGTGGTTAGAACGAATACTGCGGCGGTACGCGAGGCCAGACGGATGGTGGTTGAGTTATTACTTGCTAATCATCCCAAGGATTGTTTTACGTGTGCACGTAATTTAAACTGTGAACTGCAAACTATTGCTGCGGATTTGGGATTAAGGGGCATTCGGTTTGAAGGAAAAAGAAAAAGTATACCAATTGATGCTAATAATCCATCTTTGGTTAGAGAACAGGAAAAATGTATTTTGTGTGGTCGCTGCATTAGGGCTTGTAGTGAACGACAAGGAGTACATGTATACAGCTTTGTTAAGCGTGGGTTTAATACCAATGTTGCACCGGCCTTTGAAGTTGGATTGGATAAGGCCCCCTGCACTTTTTGTGGTCAGTGTGCGACTGTTTGTCCTACCGCAGCGATTGTCGAAAAAGATGATACGAGAGAAGTGTGGCAGGCGATCAGCGATTCGACTAAACATGTTGTGGTACAGACCGCTCCGGCGGTACGGGTAGCACTTGGGGAAGCCTTGGGGATGGGGCCGGGTAGCGTTGTTACCGGTAAAATGGTGGCGGCATTGCGCAATCTTGGGTTTAATCGTGTATTTGATACCGATTTCACTGCTGATCTTACTATCATGGAAGAAGGATACGAATTTATTAGTCGCTTGAATAATGGTGGGAAACTTCCGATGATTACTTCCTGTAGTCCGGGATGGGTAAATTTTGTTGAAATAATGTATCCTGAGCTGTTAGGACACTTATCAACCGCTAAATCGCCACAGCAAATGTTTGGTGCTTTGGTAAAAACTTATTATGCAGAAAAAAGTGGTATTAAACCGCAAGATATTGTATCAGTTGCGATTATGCCATGTACTGCTAAAAAGGCTGAAGCAGCCCGCGAAGAAATGGATTCGACCGGCTGTGGCCCAGATGTTGACTTTGTACTGACTACTCGGGAACTGGCCCGGATGATTAAAGAAGCTGGCATTGATTTTAGTAGTCTGACCGCTGAACAATTTGATGCCCCACTCGGTATTTCTACAGGGGCTGGAGTAATCTTTGGAGCTACTGGCGGAGTTATGGAAGCGGCTCTGAGAACGGTAGTGGAAGTTGTAACCGGAAAAGAATTGGATTGCCTGGAGTTTCATGCTGTACGAGGTCTGAATGGAGTAAAGGAAGCTGAAATTCCAGTAGGCGATTTAAAAGTAAAATTAGCGGTAACCCATACGTTGTCTAACGCTAGAAAGTTGTTAGATAAAATTAATAGCGGCGATGCTGACTATCATTTTATTGAAATTATGGCTTGCCCCGGCGGCTGCATTGGCGGGGGTGGACAGCCTTATGCCAGTTGCGGGGACATAAGACAAAAACGACTTAATTCTATTTATGAATGTGATCAATGCAGTTCACTTAGAAAATCACATGAAAATCCGGCGGTAAAAGAACTTTACGATACATGGCTGGGTAAGCCGCTAGGGGAAAAATCCTATCAAATATTGCATACGCACTATCATCCCCAACAGAGGGGGTAGGTAAGGATGGTTATTAGTAAAATCAACCGGAGAATAAACGTTTCTTCGGTTGATTTTTATATATATTTATATATTATTCTTATAATGTAAACGCCTATGGGTTAATAGTAGACAACAATTTTAATATTGTATATAATAATTAAAGCGTAATTGAATGATTAGGGTGAAGAATACTGTTTATTAATATGTTTTATAAAAATGGTTTTTAGTTTGGGGAGGGCTTAATTTGAAAAATAATGCGGAGGTTTCGAAAGCTACGGTGGATAGATTGCCGTTGTATTTTCGTACTTTACGCCAAGTACAAAGCGAGGGAATTGATATTATTTCTTCGGAAGAACTAGGGCGGCGCATTGGAGTAACACCAGAGCAAATTCGTAAAGACTTAGCATCCTTTGGTGAGTTTGGCAAAAAAGGTGTAGGCTATTTTGTGCGGGAGTTAATTCGAAATATCAGTGAAATTTTGGGCCTTCATCGAAATTGGAATATTGCTATAATTGGCGTAGGCCATTTAGGCTGGGCGTTAGCTAATTATCGCAGTTTAAATTCGATCGGTTTTACAGTTGCGGCGTTATTGGATGCTGATTCAGCTAAAATTGGTCAGCGCGTAAATGGAATTGAAGTTTCAGATATGAGCGATCTGGAGCAAGTAATAAAAGACCAAGACATACATATTGGAGTCATTACTGTACCGGCTAATGTAGCGCAGCAAACCGCGGAACGGTTAGTGGCTGCTGGAGTTCGTGGAATTTGGAATTTCGCTCCGGTTGTACTAAAAGTTCCTGACGACATTCGGTTGGTTAGTGAAGATTTGTCAGTCGGACTAAGCAGTATTTCGTATTATTTGTCACGCGTTGCGAGAGAATAAGTTTAAATAAGGTTTAGGGATGTAAAGCAGGAAAATTTGGTATTTACTCAGAATATATTAGACGATAGGCATGGGTGTATGCTGAATACTGCGTGGTGAAAAACCATTACTCAAAAAGATCAATATGGATGAAACTATGCGTATACTAGGAATGACGTTTGCTGGTTGCGAATACACTTTTAGTGGTGGCTTGCGTGAGTAGTTGGACGTTATAGGCCTGCACCTGGCGTTATTTTGCGTAGACAAAGTATACCAGGTGCATTTTATTTTGTTTGCACTTATGACAATATGCCAGTGTCAAAGTGGGGCATTATAAATATATGTTGAAAAAGATTAAGATGTAATGGTTGAAGTGATAGTTTTTGGAGGTGCAATATGGCGACGATTCAGGAAAAAATTGATGATTTAAACCAGCGCCAGCAAAAAGTTATGCTGGGTGGAGGGGAGAAAAAGATTGAAAAACAGCATAATAGTGGTAAGCTAACTGCACGTGAGCGAATTAATTTGTTGTTAGATCCCGGAACTTTCGTGGAAATTGATCAATTTGTCCACCATCGGTGCACAAATTTTGACATGGAAAAAAATCAGCCGGCTGGGGATGGTGTAGTAACTGGCTATGGTTCGGTTGATGGACGGTTGGTGTATGTTTATGCCCAGGATTTCACTGTTATCGGTGGGTCGTTAGGTGAAGTGCATGCTAATAAAATTGTCAAAGTACAAGAGCTTGCGCTTAAAATGGGGGCGCCAATTATTGGTCTTAACGACTCCGGTGGAGCTCGTATTCAAGAAGGAATTGACGCCTTATCCGGTTTTGGTAAAATATTTTTCAGAAATACGATGGCTTCGGGAGTTATTCCTCAGATATCAGTAATTATGGGCCCTTGTGCTGGGGGGGCAGTATATTCACCGGCGTTGACGGACTTTACCTTTATGGTTAAAAACAGCAGCCAAATGTTCATTACTGGACCGCAAGTTATAAAATCAGTAACCGCAGAAGAAGTAACCGCAGAAGCCTTGGGCGGGGCGATGACTCACAACAGCATCTCCGGTGTAGCTCATTTTGCGGCTGAAACCGACGAGGATTGTATGCGTCAAGTACGCTATCTTTTAGGCTTTTTGCCAAGTAATAACTTAGAAGAAGCTCCGGTAGTTGACACGGGTGACAATCCGAACCGTTGTAATCAAGAAATGGTTACAGTGATGCCGGATAATCCTAATCAACCCTATAACATGAAAGATATTATTGCTAATCTTGTTGATAATGGAGAATATTACGAAGTTTTGCCGCATTATGCGCAAAATATTATTATATGCTTTGCGAGGCTTGACGGACAATCTGTAGGGATTATTGCTAACCAGCCAGCAGTTATGGCTGGTTGTCTGGATATTAATGCCTCAGACAAAGCTGCTAGATTTATCCGTTTTTGTGATTCATTCAATATACCGTTAGTTACCTTGGTCGATGTGCCTGGATTCTTACCAGGTACTGACCAAGAATATGGCGGTATTATCCGTCATGGGGCAAAGCTTCTTTATGCTTATTCCGAAGCTACTGTTCCGAAGATTACACTTATTACGCGGAAAGCTTATGGTGGTGCTTATATCGCAATGTGCTCACAACATCTTGGTGGTGATCAGGTATTTGCATGGCCTTCGGCTGAAATTGCAGTAATGGGGCCTGCGGGGGCAGCCAACATTATTTTCCGGGGAGATGCCGAAGCTGAAGCAAAAACAGCACAATATGTTGAGGAGTTTGCTACTCCATATAAGGCTGCTGAACGTGGGTACGTTGACCAAATTATTGAGCCGAGTGAAACCAGAGCGCGGGTTATTACGGCTCTTAATATGTTAGCTACTAAGCGTGAAGCTCGTCCGGCGAAGAAACATGGGAATATTCCGCTATAACCGGGCTTTCATGAAAGGAGAATGATTATGGCTTTTTCTGATTCAAGGCCGGGCGGGAAGAAGAAACTTCCGATAGCTGGACAGGGTCTCAAACCAGAGGTCTTGGCGGCCATCAGTGCTAGCTTAAATGCTGTAATGGATAGTGGTGCAAGTGCTGAAATGGTGGCAGCGGTTACTGCCGCAATTATTCATGCCGTCGGCGGTGGTAAAGCTATTAGATTTAAAAAAACTGGTAACGCTTGGGCGGCTTTTGGACGACAAAAAATCATGGATAGCCGTCAGATGTTTTAATGTAATGAGTGAAAACGGAGGTTTTAGAAATGAAAAGATTTAAAGTCACGGTAAATGGCGTTAGCTATAATGTAGAAGTTGAAGAAGAAGGCGGGGCGGCATTTGCAAGTCCTGCGCCGGTTGTAAGGCCACCATCACCGGCACAACCTGTGTTTTCAGCACCGGTTATGTCTAAAAAGCATGAACCTATTGTTCCGGCGGTAGAGGTTGCGGCTGGAGATACGCCGATTGCATCACCAATGCCAGGCAAAGTTATCAAAGTAGTTGCCAAGGAACAGGATAAGGTTAATAAAGGTGATGTCCTCATGATTCTAGAAGCGATGAAAATGCAAAATGAAATTAGTGCTCCGGTAAGCGGTACGGTGAAAACTCTTACGGTTGAAGCTGGACAAAATGTAAAACCTGGCGAAGTAATGGCGGTTATCACTGCTTAACTGAAATAAACTAAACCTTGTGCGTCTATCGTTGCACAAGGTTTAGTGACACGTGGTATATTTTTTAGTGTGATACAGGGGCTTTGCAAAAAAATATTAAACTGGAAATAGTTTAATATAATTAACCACTGGGTGACTAGGGGCTTAATAATTGGCCGGCTAATAGAATCCTGTGAAAAGAGAAAGGGGTGGATTCCCATGCAGGGAGAACAGGAAGGCATTGTAATTGCTGTTGAAAATGGTCTGGCGAAGGTAAAAACCAGCCGTCATAGTGATTGTGAAAACTGCGGGAGTTGTCCGGGAAATGCTGCAATGGTATTAGATGCTCTTAATCAGGTGGGCGCAAAGCCTGGTCAACGAGTCCTTGTTGAAGTAGCTGAAGTCAGCATGCTAAAGTCCGCGTTTGTGGTATATATAGTGCCACTGGTTGCAATCTTCGTAGGGACAATGGTTGGAGGATATCTGGGAGAATATTTGGATGTTAGTCCAGGCTGGTTTCAAGTAGGGGGGGCTATATTTGCGTTTGCCGGGTCGGTGCTTTATATAAAAAAAGTTGACCGCAGTGCTAAGCAAAATAGCAAAATGCAACCGGTGGTTAAACGTATATTGACCGATTAGCCGGTTTGTAATAAATAATAGGGGGGAAAACATGGCAAGAAGTTTTCGGGGAGGGGTGCATCCCGACGATCAAAAAAGATATACGGCAGCTAAGGCAATCGAAGTAGCACCATTGCCGGATAAGGTTGTTATTCCTACTAGACAGCATATCGGAGCGCCGTGTTTGCCAATTGTAAAAGTTGGTGATTTAGTTAAAAAAGGGCAGGTTATTGCAGAAGCTCAGGCGTTTGTTGCTAGTCCGGTACATGCTTCTATTTCAGGTAAAGTCGCTTCGATTGGTGAATATCCGCATCCTGTTTTCGGATTCTGCCAAGCAATAACTATTGAAAATGATGGCGCTGATGAATGGGTGGAAGGTTTGCCGCTTAATCGTGATTGGCGTTCAATGGATAGTAATGAAATAAAAGAGATTATTCATCAGGCTGGTATTGTCGGTATGGGAGGGGCAACGTTTCCTACCCATGTAAAACTTGCACCGCCGCAGGAAAAACCGATTGATACATTTATTTTAAACGGGGCTGAGTGCGAACCGTATCTTACAGCTGACCACCGGGTAATGCTTGAATATGCGGAACGGGTAATAACCGGTATGCTAATAACCATGAAGGTTTTGGCGGTTAAACAAGGGTATATTGGGATTGAAGAAAATAAACCGGATGCCCTTAGCGTAATGCGACAAGCAGCCGAGGACAGTGGTATTAAGGTAGTGGCTCTAAAAACCAAGTATCCCCAAGGCGCAGAAAAAACATTAATTAAAGTAATTGCTGACAGGGAAGTCCCTTCTGGGGGGCTGCCAATGGATGTTGGGGTAGTGGTACAAAATGTCGGCACGGTAGTAGCTGTAGCTGATGCTGTTGAAAAGGGCTTACCGCTTATTGAACGGGTAACGACCGTAACTGGCGGGGCCATAGCTGAGCCTAAAAATCTATTGTTGAGGATCGGGATGACCTTTGCCCAAGCCATTGAACTTGCTGGTGGCTTCAAAGAAGAACCTGCAAAACTTATTATGGGTGGTCCAATGATGGGCATGGCCCAGTGTTCGGTAGATATCCCGGTAATAAAAGGGACATCAGGGATCTTGGCGCTAAGTCAGGCTGATATCAATGAAGGCGAAGAACGCCCCTGTATTCGCTGCGGCCGATGTGTAGATGCCTGCCCAATGGGGTTGGTACCAAGTATGCTGAGTATTCTTGGGGAACGTGGACTTTACGAGGCGGCAAAAGAACAATATGATTTACTTGATTGTGTAGAGTGCGGATCTTGTGTATACACTTGTCCGGCAAAACGCAATATTGTGCATTATGTAAAACTGTCTAAAGCACGAAATGCGGCGTTGACCGCAAAAAAATAGGAGGTGGCGATATGACAGAAGCAAAATTTGAAGTAGGGAAGCTGTCTGTTTCGGCATCGCCGCACATCCGATGTGATGAGTCAATTGCTAAGATTATGTGGATGGTTAATTTAGCGTTGACACCGGCAGCTTTATTTTCAATTTATCGGTTTGGTTTGCCTGCATTAACAATTATGGCAATATGTATAATAGCTGCTGTTGTAACGGAGTATGCTATTCAGAAGTGGCAGGGGAAACCAGTTACAATCAATGATGGCAGTGCCTGTTTGACCGGATTGCTGTTAGCAATGAACATTCCGTCAACCCTTCCTTGGTATATGCCGGTTTTCGGTTCGGTGATAGCCATTGCTGTTGCCAAGCATACTATGGGGGGGCTCGGGTTTAATATTTTTAACCCGGCTTTAGTTGGACGGGCAGTTCTACTTGCATCATGGCCGGTGGCAATGACAAAATGGCCAACAATGCAGAGCCATGTTGATGGATTAACCTCGGCGACACCGCTAGGAATTTTAAAACTACAGGGATATGCTAAACTTGTTGAAGTTTTTGGTGATAAGATGACGATGTACAAGTCGTTATTTATCGGGTCACGTAGTGGCAGTATGGGTGAAACCGCAGCGCTTCTTTTAATCCTTGGCGGGATATTCCTTATCTACCGGGGATACATTAAATGGCAGGTTCCGGTGGTTATGATTGGCACGGTAGGTGTCCTTACCGCTTTATTTGGTCAAGACCCTTTACTGCACATGATGTCCGGTGGACTTATTTTAGGAGCCTTTTTTATGGCAACTGATATGGTGACCATTCCGATTACGGTTAAAGGTCAGGTCGTGTTTGCCGCCGGAGCCGGAGCGTTAACTGTACTTATCCGGTTGCTGGGCGGATATCCAGAAGGCGTGTGCTACGCTATTTTGCTTATGAATGCTGTAACACCGCTAATTGACCGTGGAATTAAACCGCGAAAATTCGGAGCAAGGAGGTAGCTGGCATGGCCCATGATGCGCACAAAGAACAAGACAGTAGTATGCTAAAAATCGCCATGAACTTGGCGATAACCTGCTTTATTGCTGGCGCTATTATTGCCGGGACGTACTCCTTTACCGAACCGGCAGCAGTAAACCAACGGGTAAAACTAAAAAATGATGCTATGAAGGAATTGGTAAAAGATGCCGATTCGTTTCAAGCAATTCAAGGCAAAGCTGATTGGTATAAAGCAGTAAAAGACGGTAAGGTCATTGCATATGTTGTGCCTGCCGAGAGTAAAGGTTATGGCGGAGCGATAAAAATGTTGGCCGCAGTAACCCCTGATGCTAAAACTATTGACTATAAGGTTTTATCCCATAATGAAACTCCCGGGTTAGGTGACGGAATGTCTAAACCCAAATTTCGCAATCAGTTCGGCGGAAAAGTTGCTGATGAATTAGTAGTAGTAAAAACTCCTACCGATAATAATATCCAGGCGCTGACCGGGGCGACAATTACGTCGCGCGCTGTTACCAAAGGTATAAAGGAAGCCGTTGAAGCAGTCTCTGAATATACGGCTAACCTAAAGGAGTGAGGTAGAGGATATGAATTATTGGGCAATATTTAAAAAAGGATTATTTGAACAGAACCCTATTTTTCGGCTTGCGCTTAGCTTATGTCCAGCGCTGGCTGTTACGTCTAACGTATTTAGTGCGCTAGGCATGGGGATGGCTGTTATGTTTGTTATCACCACAAATAACGTAGTCGTGTCTATTGTTAGGCGTTGGGTTAATCAAAAAGTGCGGGTGCCAGTATTTATCACCATTATCGCGACAATTGTAACCTTGACTCAGCTAGTTTTGGAGGCGTTCGTTCCGGTCTTGTACAAAGAATTGGGCATATACTTGGCTCTTATCGTGGTATTTGCCATCATTTTAGCCAGGGCTGAAGTTTTTGCGATGAAAAATGGTGTAGTACCGTCGTTTTTTGATGGACTAGGAATGGGAGCAGGCTTTGCTTTGGCGATGCTGGCGGTCGGCACTGTACGGGAAGTATTTGGGACAGGTGCGTTTCTGGGGATGCAGGTACTGCCGGTTAGCTATGATGGGCCGCTTATTTTAATCCTCGCTCCAGGGGCGTTTATGGTTATCGGTTTGATGATTGGCATGTTTAATGTAATCGGTGAGTATCAGAACAAACAAGCTGAAGAAAAACGCAAACTAGCGCAGCTTACCATGCAAAGGGGTGAAGCATAATGGAATATTTTACCCTATTTATGGGAGCGGTTATTGTAAATAACTTTGTTCTGACTCGCTTCCTTGGACTTTGTATCTTTTTCGGAGTTTCAAAAAGCCTTGATGCCTCAATTGGCATGGGGATGGCGGTGGCTTCGATATTGACAGCCTCGTCAGCCTTAGCTTGGGCCGCGTATAATTTTGTCCTTGTGCCCTTTGACCTAAAATTTTTGACGCTTCCGGTTTTCGTAATATTAATTGCTGGATTTGTTCAATTTCTTGAAATTGTTATCAAGCGGTTTGCTCCGGCGTTGTACAACATGTGGGGTATATACCTTGTGCTTATTGCTACTAATTGTGTGGTTTTAGGCGTTCCACTTATTAACGTTGAATCAAACTTTTCATTTATTAAAAGTGTTGTAAATGCTTTTGGATCTGGTGTCGGTTTTGCACTGGCAATCATTTTGATGGCCAGTCTGAGGGAAAAACTGCAATATGCCGATGTTCCTAAATCCTTACAGGGCTTGGGGATAGCCTTTATCATTGCTGGCATGCTGGCATTGTCGTTCTTGGGCTTCTCCGGCATGATTCCGATGTAAAACTAATACTGGTCGAGGAAGGAGCGGAGAAGAATAAATGGAAAAAGCTATTTTAATAGTAGCAGTATTAACCGGTGTTGGCCTAATCTTTGGCTTTATTCTGGCCTATGCTAATAAAAAATTTGCCCTAGAAGTAAATCCTTTGATTCATATTGTGGAAGATGTGTTGCCAAAAGGACAATGTGGGGCGTGTGGCTATGCCGGTTGTATGGCCTATGCGGAAGCGGTGGTTTTAAACGCTGAAGTACCGCCTAACCTGTGTATTCCGGGAAAAGATCCGGTGGCTAAGGCGGTTGCCGAGCTTACCGGGAAAAAGGCGGCTGAGATGGAACCACGCATTGCTCAGGTAAGGTGCGCTGGTAGTAATGAGAAAGCAGTAATCGCGTATGGTTATCGAGGAATAGAAGATTGCGTAGCGGCAAGTCTGTTGTTTGGTGGTCAGAAAGTATGTAAGCATGGCTGTCTGGGATTAGGGACATGTGTGAAAAACTGCCCCTTTGGCGCTTTGACGATGAGTGAAACTGGATTACCGGTCGTTGATGCAGAAAAATGCACGGGGTGTGGTGTATGCCAAGGCGCGTGTCCTAAAGGCGTTATTCAAATGGTGCCAATTGGTGCGCGTGTACGGGTTAATTGTAACTCCAAAGATAAAGGCGCAATAGCACGTAAAGCTTGCACTGCAGCGTGTATTGCCTGTACGCTTTGTATGAAGGAATGCCCTCACGGTGCTATAAAAATGGAGAACAACTTAGCGGTAGTGGACGTTAAAATATGTAAGGAACAATGTTCTGAGCAAAAATGTTTAGTTAAATGTCCAACTAAAGCAATTGGCTCGGTAGTGAAGGGCGGCAGTTCGGGAACAGAAAAGGCTGCGGATTGTTCCTAATAATTATCCTAATACTATTTTAAAAAATTATTGACGATGCAAACTAAGGCTGATATAATACACCTTAAGTATTATATTGTTAATAGTTATGACGGAGATAAGTAGTTTACTGCGACGTTTTCAGAGAGTCGGTGGATGGTGGGACGCCGATAATAAGCAGGAAATGAAGATCACTTCGGAACTGCGTTTCTGAATATAAGTAAGAAATGCCGGATTTGCCTCGTTAATCGGCATAGGTTTGATTGAACCGAAGAGAGGCATCTTCATGCAATTAAGGTGGTAACGCGGGTTATAGACTCGTCCTTGAATATTCAAGGACGAGTTTTTTATTTAAAATAAAAAACTTAAAAATCGTATACTAGGAGGTAGAGTATGGTTGACTTTAAAAATAAGAAATTTAATTTGCCAAATGGGGCTTCGGTATCAATTGACGATGTCTATTTAGCGGGGGAAAACCTGCAACCAGTCTTGAAAAAAACTGAACTTATTCAAAGTCCGGTATTTAGCAGTGAATGTGGTAATCAGGTATTTATAAAACCGGAAAACCTCCAAGTTACTGGTGCATTTAAAATTCGTGGGGCCTATAATAAAATAAGTAAACTCACTGATGAGGAAAAACAACGCGGTGTTATCGCCTCATCTGCCGGGAATCATGCTCAAGGTGTAGGGTATGCTGCTCAGCTTTTAGGAGTTAAGGCAACCGTAGTTATGCCGGCAACTACCCCGATTATTAAGGTGGAAGCTACCCGGAGTTTTGGAACTAAAGTTGTTCTTCATGGTGATAGCTATGATGAAGCATATAAAAAAGCAGTAGAATTGCAAATCGCTAATGATTATGTGTTTGTACATCCTTTTGATGACTTAGATGTGCTTTTAGGCCAAGGTACATTAGCCTTAGAAGTTCTGAACGAATTGGACGATGTTGATGTAATAATGGTGCCAGTAGGCGGCGGCGGTATAATTAGCGGTATAGCCTTTGCTGCTAAAATGATCAAGCCAACGATAAAAATAATTGGGGTTGAGCCTGATGGAGCCTGCTGCATAAAAGAGTCGTTGGACAAGGCGAAAATAATCGAACTAGATAAGGTTGACACTTTTGCTGATGGCGCAGCTGTTAAAAAACCAGGTTCGCTCACGTTCGAGTTTATCAGAGAATTTGTCGATGAAGTTGTATCTGTTTCGGATTTTGAAATACTAGAGGCTATTTTGTTATTAATGGAAAAACACAAACTGGTTGCTGAAGGGGCTGGAGCCTTATCGTTAGCTGGATTGAAAAAAATTCCTGCTGAAAACAAAAAAGTTGTGTGTTTGGTTAGTGGTGGCAATATTGATATATCAACCATTTCAGCCATAATTAACCGGGCTCTTATGGCCAGAGGACGGCTATTTTGTTTCACTGTTGATTTACCGGATAAACCAGGTGAATTATTGCATGTCGCAACAATTCTTGCGGATCTAAATGCAAACGTAATAAAATTAGATCATAACCAATCCAAAGTAATGGATAGTTTAAAACGAGTGCAGCTTGAGGTTACTGTTGAAACTAACGGGCATAAGCATGTACAGGAAATAGAAACGGAATTTAACCGCCAGGGAATAGAAATTCACAAAATTTATTAAGTTGCCTAGATAATATATACTAATTAAGAATTCTGGGGTTAGGTGAAAATTATGCGGCTGACACTGGCGGATAAAGTGTTAATAGGCGGATTAATTGTGGTGGCGATTATCGGAATCGGATGGCACGTAACCTTAAATAGTCGGTTTAGAGGCCAAACGGCTGAAATTTATAAAGATGGCCGCTTAATAGATTCCCTTGTCTTACGGTCCAATTACAGGCAAGTTGTACGGGTAGGAACGGAAACGGACTATGATATTATAGAATCAGATAATGGGCGAGTAAGGGTAGTCGAAGCCGATTGTCCAGATCAGCTTTGTGTACGGATGGGGTGGATTAATAGTGCACCAGCCGAAATTGTTTGTATGCCAAACCGGGTAGTTGTAAAAGTGGTATCTAAAGAAAGGTCTGATATTGACGAGATTGCAAGATGATGGAGAGTTATGAATATTAGGCGCATGATTATACTGGGGTTGTTTGTAGCAATTGCGGGGGTGCTTCATGCCGTAGAATGCTGGGTGCCCCTACCGTTGCCGATTCCAGGCGTAAAGCTTGGGCTGGCGAATATAGTTGCCTTGGCTGTAATTGAACTTTATGGCTGGCGGGATGCTTTGGTAATATCCATATTGAGGGTTTTCTTGGGAACACTATTAGCCGGAGTTATTTTTGGGCCAGCGTTTATTATGAGCTTCGCCGGAGCTGTGGCAAGTACGCTAGCGATGGCTGTAGGCTGCAAGTATTTGCGGTCTAAGCTTTTTTCGTTAGTAGGGATTAGCGTAATTGGCGCGCTGGTACATAATATTGCGCAGCTAAGCATAGCTGCGGTACTCGTTGTCAGTAGTGGCGTATTTTGGTTTTTGCCGTATCTAGTATTGTTTTCTGTACCGACGGGGGTGGTTACCGGCGTTGGCGTAACATACTTTTTTAGAAAACTACCCCAAAATATTATTTTGTAAAAAAAGTCCTTGTTATAAGCAAGGACTTTTTTTACAGTCTGTAGAAGAGTATTTAATCAACCGACAAATATTTTGCAATTTATCGTTAGCGTAATGAAAATTATGGATTGAATTAGTGGTGGGGGGATAGTTTTGCGGAAAAGCGGTAGTGGGCGTGGAACATGGATGCTGATTTTATTTTTGCTTACTGGCGCAGTATTAGGCGGAATTTTTGGGGAAATTATATCTGATTGGTATTTAGGTGGGCTGGCCCCATACTTGGTAAAATCCGTTGCAATTTTTGACTTGCCGCCGGTTACAATCAACCTTTTTGTGGTAAAATTTATTGTAGGGTTTTCATTACATCCCAGCCTAATCAGCATATTAGGTGTTGTTGTGGCGATTTGGGTGTTTTATCGGTTGTAATAACGGGCTTCTAACAAGTTGGAGGTTAATATGGCGTTTATTCTGGCCTCGGCATCGCCGCGGCGACAGGAATTATTACAGCAAATCGGCTGTGATTTTCGGATTGTAGTTAGCTCTTTTGCAGAAGATAACAATCTAGCGTTGCCACCGAACCAACTTGCAGTTTTCCATGCTAAAGCAAAAGCACTTGACATTGCAAACCAACAAAAAACAGGAGATATTGTTATTGGTGCAGATACGATTGTTGTGAATCAAGGGCGGGTTTATGGCAAACCTACTGATTTATCGGACGGTCGCCGGATGCTAACTGAATTGTCTGGTCATGAACATCAGGTAATTACAGGTGTAGCAGTGGTGGTTAACGGGAGAGCTTGGACTGATAGCGCTGTAACGAAGGTTACCTTCAGACAACTTACCGACGACGAAATAAGCTGGTATTTATCTACCGGTGAGTGGGTAGATAAGGCTGGTGCTTATGCAATTCAAGGTCGCGGAGCATTATTAGTTGAGGCGATATCTGGCTGTTATGCAAATGTGGTAGGGTTACCGCTTACTACTCTTGATAAATTAACTCGGTGCGCAGTGGGAGTTGGTTTGGTATGAGTGATTATTATCCTGAGAAGCCGGTAATGATTAAAGATTTGCCGGCTAATGAGCGTCCACGGGAAAAAATGTGGTCAAATGGGCCAGAGTCTATGAGCAATTCTGAGCTGATTGCAATACTGCTTAGAACAGGAACAAAAAAGGATTCTGCCGTACGCCTGGCGGAACAACTGCTAGTCAAGCATGGTGGATTAGTGGGGTTGGGCGGACTGTCACCTCGTGAGATATCCAGGATAAAAGGGATAGGATTAGCTAAAGCCGGAGCTATTTCGGCGGCGGTTGAAATAGGAAAGCGAATGGGCAAGCAGGCCGGGGCTGAACGGTTTATAATCAGCTCGCCCCAATCCGTAGCAGATTTGTTGATGCCAAGGTTGAGATATGAAAACAAAGAAAAATTTGTTGTCGTACTGCTTTCAACAAAGCATCATGTTTTAGCTACGCCGACTATTTCAGTAGGAACATTGAACGCTTCGTTAGTTCATGCACGTGAACTTTTTCGAGAAGCCATTAATTATAGTGCGGCGGCAGTGATCTTAGCGCATAATCATCCAAGTGGGGATCCTGCGCCTAGCCGGGAAGATATTGCGTTAACAAAGAAAATGTTGGAAGCAGGAAAACTCTTGGATATTTCTGTGGTTGATCATGTAATTATTGGTGATGGTAAGTATGTAAGTTTAAAAGAACAGGGAATACTATAATAGTCGTTTATTGTCCACGAAAGGGGTCATATTTACTATGAATATATTTAGGTCATTATCTCGCGACATGGGGATTGATCTTGGCACCGCTAATACATTGGTGCATGTAAAAGGCAAGGGCATTGTGCTAAATGAGCCATCAGTAGTAGCCATTCAGCGCGATACCGGTGAAGTTTTAGCGGTAGGTGAAGAGGCCAAGCAGATGATTGGTCGTACCCCTGGAAATATTGTAGCAATCAGACCGCTAAAAGATGGAGTTATTGCTGATTTTGACGTGACCCAGGCTATGCTTAAGTATTTTATTCGTAAAGCTATCTCTTCCCAGTCGTTTATCCGTCCGCGGGTTATTGTCGGGGTACCATCAGGTGTCACTGAGGTAGAAAAAAGGGCAGTAATTGATGCCACTATTCAGGCTGGAGCCAGAGAAGCATATCTTATTGAAGAACCTATGGCCGCGGCTATTGGGGCAGGTCTTCCTGTGCATGAACCTACCGGCAATATGGTAGTTGATATTGGTGGAGGGACGACTGAAGTAGCCGTAATATCGTTAGGCGGTATTGTTACCAGCCGTTCGATTCGTATTGGCGGCGATGAGATGGATGAAGCTATCGTTCAATATATTAAACGTACTTATAACCTGATGATTGGCGAACGGACTGCGGAAGAAATCAAAATTAAAATTGGTTCAGCCATACCGCTTACTTCTGATGTGACCATGGATATTCGCGGTCGTGATATGGTTAGCGGTTTGCCAAAAACACTGACCGTTAAAGGTCATGAAATTCAGCGGGCATTAAGTGAACCAGTGTGTGGAATTTTAGAAGCAGTAAAAATTACCTTAGAAAAAACACCGCCCGAACTTGCCTCTGACATTATGGATCGGGGGATTATTATGACTGGTGGTGGTTCATTTTTGCGGGGCTTGGATACGTTGTTAAATAAAGAAACCGGTATGCCGGTATATGTTGCGGAAGATCCGTTAATATGCGTGGCTAGCGGTACCGGTAAAGCATTAGAAAGCATAGATTTATTAAAAAGGGTGCTGATGACGCCTAGAAAACTGGGATAGAGAGGAGCCGGAAACGTGCGGTTTTTTTACAAAAAGGCGGTTGTTCTTGGGGTAGCGGTGTTAACCGTCTTTTTGCTTGCCAGTTCAGCGGCGCGTGGTAAGTACCGCTTTGATGTAAGTGAACAGATTGTTACAACAGCATTAGCCCCAGTAGAGTATGTGGTAAGCAAAGTCGGTTATAGCTTTAGAAACGTTGGAATCGGTATTAGTGATATTATTAGCGTTTATCGTGATAATCAGGTACTTAAAGCCCAAAATGAGGAACTTCGTGCCAATATCAATCAGACAACCGAAACTGAGGCCGAAAATACTCGACTGCGGGTCTTGCTCGATTACAAAAAGGCGGCACCGCAGTTTGGTTTTGTTGTTGCAACAGTAGTTGGCCGCGATGCCAGCACCTGGTCTAATGTTATTATCATTAACCGTGGGACGGCAAATGGCTTAGTTAAAGATATGCCGGTAGTAACTCCTCAGGGGTTAGTTGGCAATGTGGTTGAAGTATATGCTAATAGTGCAAAAGTACAGCTCATTCTTGATCCGCGCAGTGCGGTAGGGTCATTGGTACAACGCACTGAGTCACGAGTTACGGCTATAGTTGAAGGAAACGGTGCTAAGCCATCTACGCCGCGAATGGTAAATTTGGCTAGAGATGCAGATGTTATTTCTGGGGATGTTGTTATTACTTCCGGACTTGGCGGAATATATCCTAAAGGGCTGGTTGTAGGAGAAGTAGTCGATGTCGTGGATGAGGCGGGGGGATTGCTGAAATATGCGGCTTTGAAGCCCGCCGTAGATTTTAACAGACTGGAAGAAGTAATGGTTATTGTGCGTCAGCCTGCGCCTGTACTGCCGCCGCCAAATGCAATTTTGCCGCAGAGCGGGGTGTCACTGCAACAGAAGGGAGCAGGTCAATGAAGCCGCTAGTTTTCGGGATTATTTTAGTACTAGCGTTGATTATTCAGGCAACTTTGTTGCCGTTGGTTGCAATAAAGGGCGTGCAACCAGACTTGCTATTGATTGTAGTTGTATCTTGGGGGCTTTTAGCAGGCAAAGAACAAGGCATAGGTCTGGGATTCTTTGCAGGGCTAATTCAGGATTTAGCATCAGGAGCTGTTTTTGGTATGAACGTGCTATCAAAAATGGCTACTGGTTATGCGTCTGGTATGTTAGAAAGACAAGTATTTAAAGAAAATTATTGGTTGCCGGTAATGGGCGTTTTAACGGCAACATTGTTTAATAATACAGTTATATTTGTTGTTTTATTTTTATTAGGTTATAGTATTGGTATAACTGAACTAATAACCAATATAGTCTATCCGGTAGCGTATAATATGGTATTTGCGTTGCCAGTACATTTTTTTGTGCTTAGAATTACCAAGCGATGGATTAATATTACTGGCTAGGTTCTGGGTGAGAGGGAGTTGGCATCATGCTCGAAAAGCGTTTCGGCTATCGGTTGGATGTACTGGCGTTAATTGCTGTTATTGTTGTTGTTACATTAATAAGTCGGCTGGGGTATCTGCAAGTTGTACAAGGTAAATATTATGGGAATTTGGCTGATGGTAATCGCATCAGGCTTATTCCAATCATGGCTCCACGTGGTATTTTTTATGACCGAAACGGCGTAGCGCTGGTTTCTAATCGCCCGGGGTTTACCATTTCCCTTGTGCCAATTTCCGGACCTATTCAAGAAGAAGTAATTAATAAATTGTCTGGTATTCTAGGAATGAGTATCGATGAAATTAAAACAAAAGTTAACAATCAAGCGGGTGTGTTTGAACCAATTAGAATTAAGACGGATGTTGGCCAAGATGTGGTTACCAGGATTGAAGAACATCGGGCAGAATTACCAGGAGTAGTAATCGAAATTCAACCTATCCGTAATTATGTTAATAATGAACTTGGTGCGCATTTATTTGGCTACGTAAGTGAAATTAATGATGTTGAATTGGCAGCAAGTAAAGATAAGGGCTACCGATCCGGAGACATTATTGGAAAATTTGGCTTGGAAAAAGTATACGATCAGGATATTCGTGGAGTTGACGGTGGCCGTCAGGTTGAGGTTGATGTTACAGGACGACCAATCCAGGAACTTGGAAAGAAAGATCCTCAGCCAGGCAACAACCTGATGATGACGATAGATTATCGTATCCAAAAAGCTGCGGAAATGGCTATTGACGAACAATTACAAGTTCTTCAGACAAAATTAGGGCGACGTAACGCTAAAGCCGCAGCGGCGGTAGTTATGAACCCTAAAACAGGCGAAATATTAGCGATGGTCAGTCGGCCAGCGTTCAATCCTAATTTGTTTGCTGGCGGAATTTCTACAAAGGATTGGAAGACGATCAACGACAATCCTTTCAACCCGATGGATAATAAGGCTATTTCGGGGATGTATCCGCCTGGCTCGACGTTTAAAATTATTACTGGAACTGCAGCCCTTGAATTAGGTAAAGTGACACCTGAAGAAAAAATTCTCGATACAGGCAAACACTGGATAATCCCTAAAGGAAATGATGCCGGAGAAGCTTTAGGCTGGATCGATTTTAAGGTTGCGATGGCGAAGTCCGATAATGTATATTTCTATGAAATGGGGAACCGTCTGGGTATTGATAATCTGGAAAATTACGCGCGAATGTTTGGACTAGGTGATTACACTGGTATTAACTTGCCGGGTGAAGCTGACGGATTAGTTGCTAATAGACGCTATAAAGAAAAAGTGTATGGTGAAGACTGGTACTTATCGGAAACCTTTGATGCCGCTATTGGGCAGGGATTTCAATTAGTAACTCCGCTGCAGGTTGCAATGGTTATGAGTGAAATTGCTAATGGAGGACACCGGTATCGACCGTACCTGATTAGTAAAATTACCGCGCCAAGTGGTGAACCGATAAAACTTTTTGGCGCAGAAGAAGTCGGCAATGTAAAAATATCTGATAGAACTTTGACGCTTATTCGGGAAGCTCTCAGTGATGTTACGCATGAAGGCGGAACTGCTGGCGCAGTATTTAATGATTTTCCTATTACTATTGCTGGTAAGACTGGGACAGCGGAAAATCCCCATGGTGATGACCATGCTTGGTTTGCTTGTTATGCACCATATGACGATCCGCAAGTAGTGGTCGTGGTCGTAGTGGAACAAGGTGGTTACGGAACAGAGGCCTCGGCGCCGATTGCGAAGAAGATTTTAGAAGCCGCCTTTAATATTAATCAGCCACCCACTGAAAATGCTAAAACGAATTACCCGAATTCAGCGTTATAGAAAAATACCCTCGGTCGAAAAATAGGACTGAGGGTATTATTATTAAGGTTTAGTAAAGTATTTGCGACATTTATAAGATGGCTGGTCAAGACATGGCAGGAATATGGGCAGGTAGAGCGAATTTTTAATGTGAGAAAAATTAACTAAGTAACGTTGCTGTCCAATTGTAAATATGGGAGAAAAAAATGCGGGAAGCTGTAGTTTTTAAAGGTGTAAGTGGTGAATTGCAGTTAGTTGTAAATGAGTCGGCTGAATTTGGTGATGTCTTAAAGCAACTGACGGCAAAATTGGCTGCGGCCAATGAATTTTTCAACAAGAATGCAGTAATTAATTTGCCGACCAAGCTAACAGACGACGAACGGCGGCGACTGACCGGGGTTTTGACTGAATATGGTCTGGAGGCAAAAGAGCAGGCCGGTGGTAAGCCGGTAAAAAAAGTCAAAAAGGTCCACTCGGCAGTGGAGGGTGGCTATGAAACTGAGGCTCTTGTTATTAACAGAACTCTCCGAAGCGGACAAAAAGTAGTCTATGGCGGCTCGGTAGTCATTATTGGTGATTTAAATCCTGGGGCAGAAGTCGTGGCTGGCGAAAATATTATTATCTTAGGGGCGTGCCGGGGCATGGCCCATGCCGGGGCATCTGGAAATCAGGGGGCAACAATTACGGCCAGTAGAGTATTAGCCACTCAGCTCCGTATTGCTGATCTTATTGCTAGGGCACCGGATGATGTGGATAAACCTGCCCAGGTGGAAACTGCTAGGATAAAGGATAAAACCGTTGTAATTGAGCCGGCAAGCCGGTAGAGGAAGGAGATAGATGATATGGGAGAAGTAATTGTTGTTACATCCGGCAAAGGCGGAGTGGGGAAAACAACAACAACTGCTAATTTAGGAACTGGCTTTGCATTAATGGGGAAAAAGGTTGTATTGGTGGATGCTGATATTGGATTACGCAATTTGGATGTGGTAATGGGGTTAGAAAATCGAATAGTGTATGATCTGGTAGATGTTACCGATGGCAACTGCCGGTTGAAGCAGGCTTTGATTAGAGATAAGCGATATGAGACCTTGTACTTATTGCCGGCGGCTCAAACCAGAGATAAAAATGCTGTAAATCCTGAACAGATGAAACAACTTTGCACAGAATTAGCTGAGGAATTTGACTATGTATTAATTGATTGTCCGGCTGGCATTGAGCAAGGTTTCAAAAATGCTATAGCGGGGGCTGACCGTGCGGTAATAGTCACTACGCCTGAAGTATCAGCGGTTAGAGATGCTGATCGGATTATTGGATTGTTAGAAGCCGAAGGAAAACATAATCCAAAGCTAATCGTCAACCGCATTCGGCCAGCTATGGTTAGAAAAGGCGATATGATGGATATTGACGACATTATTGAAATACTAGCGGTCGATCTACTGGGAATAATACCAGAAGATGAATATATTGTTATATCCACTAATAGAGGCGAACCTGCTATCGTGAATCCTGCTTCGTCAGCCAGCTTGGCATATAAAAATATTGTCCGGCGGTTAAACGGTGAAAACGTACCGCTCATGAGTTTTGAAGTTAATGGTGGTATAATGAGTAAACTAAAACGATTTTTGGGATTTGGGGAGGGCTGAGTATGCTAGATTTAATTCAAAAAATGCTTGGCAAAGAAGCGGCCGGATCAAAACAAATCGCCAAAGAGCGATTAAGACTGGTATTGGTTCATGACCGGGTAAATGTTTCGCCGCAGTTTATGGAAATTTTAAAAGAAGATATGATTAAAGTTATCTCGAACTATATGGAAATTAATGAACGGGAAATGGAAGTCAATCTTACTCAGACCGAGTCGTCAGTGGCGTTAGTAGCTAGTATTCCAGTCAATCGCATGAAACGGGGCGGATCCTCAATAGAATAAATTGGCATATGTGGCCATGCTGTGGGCACCGCATATATTATTGCGTACCAGGGCACTGTAGTAGCGTCTTAGTTTAGTTTGGTTACTAAGACGCTACTATGGCACTGGATAAGTTTTTACGGAAGGTAGAACCAATATGTTAAGCCGACGACTACTAAAAAACCTTGATTTTACAATTATTATTGTAACAGCTGTCTTAATACTGATTAGTTTGGTGATTATCGGCAGTGCTACTCATATTAACAATCCAAGTCAGGAACGCTACTGGTTTGTAGAACGCCAAGGAATGTTTGCGCTGGCGAACATTGTTATAGTTTTTATCCTGCTGCATTTTGATTATAAGTCATTGGGAAAATATGCAAACCTGTTGTATGCGGTGAACTTAATAATGTTGATGGCGGTAATGTTTGTTGGCCAATCAGCCCTTGGAGCGCAACGCTGGATTCAAATTGGGCCAATTTCGCTGCAACCATCGGAATTTTCCAAGATTATCATGATTATCTCGCTTGCACATATGCTTGATAAAAGAAGCGGGAAACTCAATACTTTTAAAGAGATAATTCCCGTATTCATTTATGTTGGTGTGCCGTTTTTACTAGTATTAAAGCAACCTGACTTAGGAACGGCGCTAGTGTTCTTAGCAATACTATTTGGGATGATATTTGTTGCTGGAATTAATTTGAAACATCTTGGAGCGATTGGCCTAGCGGGAGCGGCGCTTATGCCGATCTTCTGGCATTTTTTGAAAGACTATCAGAAGAAGCGCTTAACCGTATTTCTTGATCCTAATATCGATCCCTTAGGTTCCGGTTATCACATTATACAGTCGAAAATTGCCATTGGCTCAGGCATGCTGTTTGGTAAAGGCCTATTTGGCGGTACCCAGAGTCAACTAAATTTTCTGCCTGAAAATCATACTGACTTTATTTTTGCGGTTATTGGTGAAGAATTAGGTTTTATCGGGGCTTCAATTGTTTTATTGTTATATTTTCTCTTGCTTTATCGAAGTGTAAAAGTGGCGGGAGAGGCTCGAGATAATTTTGGTATGCTGTTGGCTACAGGGATATCTTCGATGCTGATGTTCCACCTCTTGGTAAACGTAGGAATGACTGCCGGGATAATGCCGGTTACAGGGATACCGTTGCCGCTGATGAGTTATGGTGTTAGCGCGCTGACCACCAACATGGTTTGCATTGGGATTTTGCTTAATATATATATGCGGCGGCAGAAGATAATGTTTTGACAATAACCATACCAATAAGTTATTTTACTGTCAAAATAGAGGACAATATCTTTTATAGATAGATTGTCTTCTATTTTTTTGTAGTTCAGTTGTGTTGTTATCCGTTATTTTTGGGGCAACCTGGTGAAATATAAATGTTAGCTCACAACCTCGGCTTGTGTACTTTTTTGTTATCATTTAGTGCAGGGAGGCATATATTTCACCAAAGGCATTTCAGTCATAGGGGGTAATAGAATGGCCAAACAGTGGAATAATTGGGGAAGAAACCAGCACTGGGATAACAAGGATGGATGGCAGCAATATGGAGAAGAAGAATATGATTATGGCTGGCTAAAAAAGACCGTAATTGCCTTAATAGTTTTTGCAATAGCCTATGGGGCTAATGTATCCGAAACAACCGTTGGAAAAGGTGTTACAGACGGTTTGAAATATGTACTAACAACCCCCACTGACTTTGACTACATCGGAGAAGTTTTGGAAAAGTATTTACCGCAAGACATGGATGTTGCGGTGATAAAAAGAATCCGGGAGACAATGGCAAAGCCTGCGGACCCGCTTCTTTATATGGCTAAACCTGTTGATGGAAAATTAGTAAAAATGTTTGGCTGGTATACCGACCCGGCGACAAAAGAAGAAAAATTAAGTGATGGTATTACCATAGCGGCGGTGCCCGGAACTTTAGTTAAAGCGGCAGCTTCAGGTAAGGTTAAGGCTGTTGCCGAAAGTGCGCAGTATGGTCGGATATTAATTATTGAACATAGTCATGATGTTGATACCGTCTATGGGAAACTTGATGATATACTTGTAAAACCTGATGAACAAGTAAGCCAAGGACAGGTAGTAGCTAGTGTTGGTAAATCGGCAAACTTAGAAGTAAGTGAACTGTATTTTGAAATCCGAGACAAAGGAAAGGCGATAGATCCATTAACTAGGATAAAAAATGATACTTCGCATTAAAGAAGGGAAGTGAGGTGCTTGCGGGCTGGTAAAGCGTTTGGGGTTCAACTAGTACTTAATAATTGGTTTTTAGCGCTGGTGTTAATCTTCGTTTATGTTGGACTGGGAGCTAAGGTTATAGGCGTATTTTTGGCGATACTATGGCATGAACTGGCACACGTCATAACTGCGGCTAAACTGGGATTTACGGTAAGGGAAATAGAGCTTTTACCGTTTGGCGGTGTGGCTCGTATTGAACATATAAATGAAGCCAGCTCAAAAAGTGAAATCATAATGGCAGCCGCTGGACCAATAGCAAGCCTGGTCATGGCGGCTGTAATTTATATTAGTAAGCAAGAACTAGTGGCATGGGGGGCTAATTTGGATTTTTATTATCAAGTCAACTTAATGTTGGCTTGCTTTAACATCTTGCCATGTTTACCATTAGACGGGGGACGGATATTGCGGGCATGGTTGGCCATGCATATTGATTATAGTAAAGCTACCCGGGCAGTAGGGCGGTTAGGAAAAATATTTTGTGCGATATTATTAGGCCTGGCGGTAATTCAATATTGGTTTCAAGCGACGATTAACTTGACCGTTATTGTTGCTGCTGGTTTTTTATATGTTGCGGCAAAAACCGAACTGGCGGTGGCTGGATTTAGACTTATGCATATTATGGCCCGCAAAAAAGAAGCACTGTCTGCTCGGGGGATCATGCCGGCAGTAGAACTATCAGTAACTAAAAATGCTGTGATCCGGGATATTGTGAAATTTTTTAAACCAGGTGAATATTATATTTTACTGGTGCTGGACAAGGATTTTAAAATAAAAGGAATGATTACCGAAACTCAGCTTTGGGAAGCGTTGCCAACGTACGGTTTGTGCGCGACAATTGATGAATTTTTGTAAAATTGGCAGGAAATTCTCTGATTATAGAGAACAACAAATAAGCTGTTAGGGTATAATATTGCTGTTGATTGATTGTAGCGGAGGTAGAAATAGATAATGATAAAACTTGATCCTAGTTGGCTGGATAATGTGACTAAACCTAGCCGGTATACCGGTAATGAGTGGAATATGATAAAAAAAGATCCGGCAACGGTTTCGGTTTCGGTTGCGCTGGCCTTTCCTGATGTGTATGAAGTGGGAATGTCTAATTTAGGTCTGAAGATTTTATATAATATACTTAATCGGATAAATGATGTGGTGGCTGAACGGGTATATGCTCCATGGGTGGATATGGAGGCGGTTATGCGGCAAAACGATGTTCCGTTGTATACCTTGGAGAATATGAGGCCTTTGACCGAATTTGATGTGGTAGGTTTTACCCTGCAACATGAAATGAGTTATACCAATATCATTAATATGTTAGATTTAGCTAAAATCCCACTTTTGGCATCAGCGCGTGATGAACATCATGCACTAGTTATTGCTGGGGGACCATGTGCATTTAATGCTGAACCGTTGGCTGACTTTGTAGACTTTTTTGTACTAGGTGATGGGGAAGAGACGATCGGGGAAATAGCAAATGCAGTTAGAACCTGGAAAAAATCGGGGAAGATTGGCGGAAAAAACGCTATACTTGAGCAAGTCGCGGCTATTGAGGGGGTATATGTGCCTTCTTTTTATGAAGTGAGCTATCGTGATGATGATGGCTGTGTTGCGGCGGTAAAAGTTATTCACCCGGCAGCCAAAGCGGTAGTGACTAAACGGATTGTACGGGATCTGGATACGGCTGAATATCCGACTAAGCCAGTTGTTCCATATATGGACGTTGTCCATGACCGGGTAGTGTTGGAACTCTTTCGGGGCTGTACCAGAGGCTGTCGTTTTTGCCAGGCCGGGATATTATATCGTCCGGTACGGGAGCGGCGACCGGAGACTTTGCTAAAATTGGCGAGACAAATTGTTGACAGCACTGGCTACGATGAGATTTCGCTTACCTCGCTTAGCTCGGCGGACTATTCCTGCCTTCATCATCTGGTAACCGATCTTATCCAAGAATTTAAAAATCAAGGAATCAGCGTATCCTTGCCGTCATTAAGAATTGACAGCTTTTCCATCAAACTGGCGGAAGAAGTACAGCAAGTTCGAAAGAGCGGCCTGACCTTTGCTCCTGAAGCAGGAACCCAAAGACTGCGAGATGTAATAAACAAAGGGGTAACTGAAAAAAACTTGGAAGATGCAGTTGGAGCAGCATTCCAAGCCGGGTGGTCAAGTGTCAAGCTATACTTTATGATTGGTCTTCCCACCGAAACAGATGAAGATATCAGGGGAATTGCCGACTTAGCGTATAAAGTTTTGAACCTATATAAAAACATAAAAGGCCGTCGTGGAGCCAAAGTAACAGTAAGTGTTTCTTCTTTTGTGCCCAAGCCTCATACTGCTTTTCAGTGGTACGGACAAAATTCTTCAGCCGAACTTGAACGTAAACAGCAACTTTTAAAGTCATTGCTTAAAGATAAGAATATTTCTTTCAATTGGCATGATGTTGAGATAAGCTACCTTGAAGGTGTGTTCGCACGTGGTGATCGTAGATTGGGACAAGTCCTCCTTGAAGCATGGCGGCAAGGGGCCCGATTTGATAGTTGGTCGGAACACTTCAAATATGATGTTTGGATGAATGCATTTAAGAAAATGAACGTTGATCCTGAATTTTACAATCTTAGAAATAGGGACATAAATGAATTGATGCCTTGGGATCATTTGAGCTCCGGAGTTGATAAAAAGTTTTTGCAACGAGAATACCAAGCGGCTTTAGCCGAAAGTTTTACCGAAGATTGTCGCCGGGGAAAATGCAGTAACTGTGGTGTCTGCTCAGGCTTAGGTGTAAAAATAATTGATTGGGAGGGCAAGGCGTAATGACCAAACTGCGGCTGGAAATTACCAAAGGAGAAGAAATCCGCTATATATCCCATCTTGATTATGCCAGGACTATAGAACGGGCGCTAAGACGAACAAAAATGCCATTGGCTTACTCGGAAGGTTTTAATCCGCATATGAAACTGTCATTTGCGTCGGCACTGTCGGTTGGGGTTACTAGTATGGCTGAATATATGGAAGTAGAGCTAACCGACCAAGTATCGACCGAGCAACTTAGGATGGCGCTGGCACAGCAACTGCCGCCATCCATAGTTATTAATCGGGTTAAAGAAGTTGTCGGAAAACAAGCCGCGCTTATGGCCGTCGTTAATATAGCCGCATACCGGATTGTAGTTCCTTGGCAAACAGTGGAAGCGCCGGAAGCAGCTAAAATAGCGCTGGAAAAGTTCAATAATTCGCCTGCGGTCCTATATATAAAAGAAAACCCTAAAGGACGGCGCGAGATTGATATAAAAAACTATATAGCGGAAGCTGTTATAAGCAACCCTACCCCGGAAGGCATCAACCTTACTATGCTGATAAAAATTACGCCTACAGGCAGCGTGAAACCTAGTGAAGTATTAAAAGTACTAACGGAAGACTTCGCTCTTCCGGTTAATAGTAAATCAGCGCTTATTATTCGTCTGGGTCTGTATGTTGAAACTGACGGAGTACGGGTGTCGCCGCTGGAAATGAGGTAAAATCATGGCTAAAACCATGCTTGTAAATAGTATGCCGGAAGAGACCAGAATGGCAATTATTGAAGATAGTGAATTAGTTGAAGTAGCGGTCGAACGAGCGGAAAACGGACATATTGTCGGCAATATTTACAAAGGCAAGGTCCAAAACGTTTTGCCGGGGATGCAAGCGGCTTTTGTCGATATAGGACAGGAAAAGAATGGCTACCTCGCTATCGGTGAAATTGTTGACCATGATAAGTCAGGTACATTAACCGTCGGTCAGGAAATAGTAGTCCAGGTGGCTAAAGACTCACTGGGCACCAAAGGACCCCGCTTGACCACTAAACTTACGTTGCCGGGAAGGTATGTCGTACTTATGCCAACTTATGATTATAGTGGGGTTTCGCGGCGTATCGAAAATAAAGCGGAACGGGAGCGCTTACGGTTAGCTGCCCAAAGTGTAAAAATACCGGCAATGGGTCTTATAATTAGGACCGTTGCGGAAGGAAAAAGCGAACACGACATCAAACGCGATGCTGACTATCTTGCTAATTTATGGCGCACGCTTACTGCTAGGGCTAAGCGTGCTAAAGCTCCAACCTTGCTTTACCGGGATGTAGACATGGTTATCAGACTGGTTCGCGACTACTTTGATGAAACAGTTGAAAAATTTGTTATTGATAATAACGAAATTTATGGGCGGGTTAAAGATTTACTCACCTTTATTGACCCAGAATCCAGTGAACGATTAACTTTACATACAGGACAGGATGACATCTTTAGTTATTATGGTATTGCCGATGAACTGTCGAAACTAACTGAGCGGCAGATAGACTTAAAATGCGGCGGTTACATAGTAATTGATAGAACCGAGGCTCTAACCGTAATTGATGTTAACACCGGAAAATATACGGGACATAATTCGTTGGCCGATACTATTCTTCATACTAACTTAGAAGCAACGGCTGAAATTGCCCGACAAATTCGTCTCCGGGACATTGGTGGAATTATCATTATTGATTTCATTGATATGGAGCAAGAGGAACATCGGCAAATTGTATTAAAAATGCTAAATACTAACTTGAAAAAAGATCGTACGCCAACAAATGTCCGTGGTCTAACTGCCCTTGGGTTAGTTGAAATGACTCGGAAAAAAGTTCGCCAAGACCTGGAAACTGCGCTTTACGCCGAGTGCCCATGCTGTGGCGGGCGTGGCAGAGTTCGATCCCCGCAAACAATAGCTAATAGCGTAATCAGAGAACTGCGGTATCTAGCGGCAAAGGGGAAACTTCGTGGTCGGATTATTGTACAGATACATCCTCAAGTAGCGGCGATAGTAAAAAAAAACATACCGCATTTAAACAGAGAATTGGCAAGACAACTGACCGTTGAGGCCGTTTCAGCCATGAATATTGAAGCCTATTCTATTTTGGCGGGCAGGGAATAAGCAAAATAAGCGTAATTATTGACAGATGATAAACATTATGATACAATTTTATCCTGTAGATTAAAATCTACTGAGGTATCCCAAACCGCTCGAAGAAGGTTAGGTTAAATCTTGTAAGTCCGTGGCCGGGATTAGCGGCTAGTGACTGAAAAGTACCGCATTCGGCGAGTACCATTGACAGGGAGGTGTAAAAATAATGTACGCAATTATTGAAACCGGTGGAAAGCAATACCGTGTTAGTGAAGGCGATGTAGTTACTATAGAAAAGCTGGAACTGAACGAAGGCGAAACTGTTGAATTTACCCGTGTATTAACGGTAGTAAATGGTGGCGAAGCGACTTTCGGTCAGCCGGTTGTAGCTGGAGCTAAAGTAACAGGCAAAGTACTGATGCAAGGTAAAGAAAAGAAAATTCGGATATTCAGATACAAGGCTAAGTCTAACTATCGCAAGCGTCAAGGGCATCGTCAGCCGTTTACAAAAGTGGTTATTGAAAAGATCGAAGCTTAGGCAATGATTAAAATAGTGGTAACTCGTAATGGTTCCGGTGAAATAACCGGGTTCTCAGTTAACGGTCATGCCAATACTGCTCCGCATGGGCACGACATAGTCTGTGCCGGCGTAGCGGCGTTGACCCAGACTGCGGTGCTGGGAATAGAGCGATATTTGAGCCGGGAAATTAGCCTGAATATTGCGGAGGGAAAACTAGTTATGGAACTTAGCGCTGCTCCAGACGCCTTAACCGGTGCTGTTTTGGAGACAATGCTTCTTGGTTTGGCGGAAATCGCTCAAATAAGTCCTAACAATGTTCGTATCTCCGAACACAGGAGGTGAAAGTAATGTTTAAGTTTAATCTGCAGTTGTTTGCTCATAAAAAAGGGGTGGGCAGCACACGTAACGGACGTGATAGCGCAGCTCAGCGCCTTGGTGTTAAACGCCATCAAGGCCAGATAGTAACCGCTGGAAGTATACTGGTTCGCCAGCGTGGAACCCATTTTCATCCCGGTTTGAACGTTGGAATTGGTAAGGATGATACGTTGTTCGCTAAAATCGCCGGTCAGGTTGCATTTGAACGCAAAGGTCGTTTAAATCGTCAGATCAGTGTATATCCAGTAGAAGAAGCGGTAATGTAGTGATTAATGGGCCTACGGCGGCAACGCTGTAGGCATTATTTTTTTTCTCCTGACAGGATTTTTTTTACATGAAGCGAATTTATAACCAAAACCAATAAGGGAGGTTAATTTTTATGGATGAAAATGCATATGACGAACTTCAACGAGCACTACGGGCCCAACGGCATCAATTTATGAATCATCTACAAGTTATTTATGCCTTAGTAGAATTGAAACGCAATGATAAAGCCTTAAAATATATTGAAGAACTTGCAAAAAATCCAGATTTGTTAACTGAACCATTTATAGAACAGGATTCAGCAAAAGTCCATAGTGATAAAAAAACTGGCTGACCATTAGTTGGCCGCTGATAAAATAAATAAAAGTTTGCCACAAGGCATATATTACATACAGTATGCACTCTAATTGTTGACTGATTATCGGTCAAAAGGAGTTCGATTATGTTTATTGACAGAGCAAAAATTAATGTGAAAGCTGGCGACGGTGGCAACGGTATGTCCAGTTTCCGCCGGGAAAAATTTGTCCCCAAAGGCGGCCCTAGTGGCGGCGATGGTGGACGCGGCGGTGACGTTGTCCTGATAGTTGATCAAAACCTAAACACGCTGATTGATTTTCGCTATAAAAGGAAATTTAAAGCTGGCTCAGGAGTTAACGGTCAGACCTGTAATATGCACGGTCATCAAGCGGATAAACTATATATCAAAGTGCCGCCGGGAACATTGGTCAAAGATGAGGCTACCGGGGTGGTACTAGGTGACTTAACTGATGTCGGACAAGAGTTGGTAGTAGCTAAAGGCGGACGCGGCGGGCGTGGCAATGCTCGTTTTGTAACAAGTGTTCATCGGGCGCCGATCATGGCAGAAAACGGAGAGCCGGGGCAAGAGTTTTCGTTGATCCTTGAACTAAAAGTATTGGCTGATATCGGCCTTGTTGGTTATCCTAGTGTGGGTAAGTCGAGTATCTTAGCCACGGTATCAGCAGCAAAGCCGGATATTGCTGCTTATCACTTTACTACCTTGTCGCCAGTGCTTGGTGTAGTTAGCTTGCGGGAAGGACAGAGCTTTATATTGGCAGACATCCCTGGGCTTATTGAAGGGGCCCATGAGGGAAAAGGGTTGGGACACGAATTTCTTCGGCACATAGAAAGGACCAGAGTCCTTATTCATGTGCTTGATATATCCGGGCTAGAAGGCCGGGATCCTATTGAAGATTACCATAAAATTAATGACGAATTAAAGCTATATAACCCACGCTTAGCGACTAGACCACAAATTATTGCTGCTAATAAAATTGATTTACCTGAAGCTCAAGAAAATTTGGCTAAACTAGTTGAATATATGGAAAAAGAAGAAAGAGAAGTCTTCCCGGTTTCAGCAGCAACAGGGGAAGGTCTTCCGGCCCTTATGGAAAGAGCGCTACAGTTTTTGATCAAAGTAAAAGCGGAAGAACCTGAAATAGTCGACACGGTAGTCTATCAGGCTGAACCTGATGAAGAATTTACCATAAGTCGTACCGATGATGGAGCTTTTGTTGTTAGCGGGAAAGCAATTGAAAAATTGGTAGCGATGACAAACTTTGACAATGAGGATGCATTGCGTCGTTTCCAGCTAATTTGGCGAAAACTTGCTATTGATCAGGCACTAAGGGGTGCCGGTATCAAAGAGGGAAATATCGTGCGTATCAGGGATATGGAATTTGAGTTTAAAGACTAGGGGGCAACTCTTAAAAATATGTTGACATCAAAACAAAAACGGTATCTTAAAGCGCTTGGCAGTGAATTAGTTTCTGTGGTTCAAATTGGCAAAGCCGGAATTGTGCCAAATGTAATTGAAGGTGCTGAATCGGTTGTGGCTGCCAGGGAATTAGTAAAAGTAAAAGTATTAAAAAATAGTCCTCAAGAACCTAAAGAGACGCTTGAACAGTTAGCGACGGCAGTAAATGCCGAATTGGTGCAAGTCATCGGCCGGAATGGGCTGTTATATCGCTGCAATCCGGAAAAACCGAAAATTGAATTGCCGAATTAATGGAGGAGAAGTAGATGGTTACCAGGTGTGAGCTAGTTCGGGCTAAGCGGATAGTAGTTAAAGTAGGAACAAGCACAATAACGCATAGTACCGGTAAATTAAATTTATTGCGCCTGGAAAAACTGGTGAGAGAAATATCCGATCTGGTCAATCAGGAAAAGGAATTAATTCTTGTAACTTCCGGGGCGGTTGGCGCAGGCATTGCCCGCCTAGGCTTACAAGAGCGTCCAAAAACAATACCTGAAAAACAGGCTGTAGCCGCGGTTGGTCAGGGTATATTAATGCAGACTTATGAAAAACTATTTGCCGAATATGGCCAAGTAGTGGCACAGGTATTATTGACTAGAGAAGATTCGAACCACCGCAAACGCTATATAAACTCCCGTAATACCCTTACTACACTCCTAACTATGGGCGTTATACCTATTATTAATGAAAATGATGCCGTAGCCGTAGATGAACTTAAAATCGGCGATAATGACACACTATCAGCGATGGTGGCCAGCATTGTCGATGCCGATCTCCTTATAATACTCTCGGACGTTGAGGGGTTATACACTGCTAATCCGCAGCAGGACCCAACAGCCACATTGTTGGCTGAAGTAGGGGAAATAACTACCGAAATAGAAAACCTAGCCGGTGGCCCCGGATCTAAACAGGGAACCGGTGGTATGTATACTAAACTTCAAGCGGCAAAGATTGCAGTAAACTCTGGTGTGACGATGGTTATTGCTTCAGGTGGCCGAGATGGTATTATCAGAGAGATATTGGCTGGTGCAGAATATGGGACAATTTTTTCTTCTAAAAATCACAGCCTGGAATTTCGTAAACGTTGGCTGGCGTTTGGCAATCGGATTGTCGGCACGGTGACAATAGATAAAGGTTGTGAAAATGCTTTACTTCACAATGGATCTAGTCTCCTGGCGGCTGGTATTACTAAGGTTACCGGTGAGTTTGAACACGGTAATACCATCAGGATACTTTCGTCTGAAGGACGGGAATTAGCCCGAGGACTTACTAACTATAGTGATGATGAAATACGCCGGATAATGGGGGCGCACACCGACAAAATTGTTCAAATTCTTGGTGCAAAACTTTACGACGAAGTTATTCATCGTGATAACATGGTGCTTTTGGTGTAAGGGGAGGAAGAAAAATGGACTATACTGTTGAATTAAGGGAAAAGGGGATAGCGGCTAAACAAGCAGCGCAAAAACTTGCTGTAATATCTACAACCGTTAAAAACCTAGCTCTGGTAAATATGGCCGAGGCGCTCGAAGAAAATATCCGAACCATCTTAGAGGCCAATGGCCTTGACCTTGAAAATGGCCGGGCCAAAGGCATGTCCAATGCACTTCTTGATCGCTTAATGCTGGACTCTCTGCGAATAAAAAGTATGGCTGATGGTCTGCGGGAGATAGCCCAATTGGCTGATCCTATTGGGGAAACGCTTAGCGGCTGGCGGCGTCCCAACGGACTTGAGATTACTAAACTGCGGGTGCCAATAGGTGTAATTGGCATCATATATGAAGCCCGGCCTAACGTCACTGCCGATGCAGCCGGATTATGTCTCAAGACAGGAAATGCGGTTATCTTACGGGGCGGTTCAGAAGCCATAAATTCAAATCTCGCTGTTGCTCGGCTTTTGGCGCAGGCCGCTGAAAAAACAGGTATTCCAGCCGGTGCCATTCAACTGCTAGAAACAACTGACCGCCAAGCGGTAAACGCTCTTTTAAAACTAAATCAATACTTAGACGTCATCATTCCACGCGGTGGAGCCGGGCTGATAAAAACAGTATTGGAAAATAGCTCAGTACCTGTAATTGAGACTGGTACTGGCGTATGTCATACTTTTGTCGATGAATCTGCAGACTTAGCTATGGCCCAAGCTATTGCCTTCAATGCCAAAGTTTCGCGCCCCGGTGTATGCAATGCCATGGAAACACTCTTGGTACATAAGAAGGTAGCGGAAAGATTTCTGCCGATGATGTTGGCTCAATATCGTAAAGCGGGGGTAGAACTGCGCGGCTGTCCTCAGACTATGACCTATAATTCATCGGTCATACCTGGCAGTGAAGACGACTGGGCGGCAGAATTTCACGACCTAATATTGGCCGTAAAAGTAGTAGAAAGCTTGGATGAGGCTCTTGCCCATATTGCTAAATACGGTACTCGTCATTCCGAAGCTATAATTACCACCGACTATAATAATGCGAAACGGTTTCAACAAGAAGTTGATGCGGCGGCAGTTTATGTGAATGCCTCTACCCGATTTACTGATGGTTTTGAATTTGGTTTTGGTGCGGAAATTGGCATAAGTACCCAAAAGCTACATGCGCGTGGTCCTATGGGGTTAGAAGAACTGACTAGTGTTAAATATCTTATAAATGGTAACGGACAAATAAGATAATAATAAACCTAAACGGAGCATCTTTTAGAAAAAATTGGTTCTAAAAGATGCTCCGTTTAGTATTAACGACCTTCTAACAATACAGAATATAAATAAGACCATAACTGGGAGGAAATTACCTTGGGATACCTATATGCTATCTGGAAATACCTAAAAACGGAAAAAGCAAAAAGAGATGTGGCTGACTATATCAGGGCTGCTATTATTATTGTTGCCGTGATGGCGATGGTAAGGATTGCTTTAGATTTATTCCGCTAATGTCAGATGTAAAAAAAGGCGAACTTCTTTTATTTGTCTGAATTTGGTATAATGTTGCAGTATAGTGATTAAATATCGACAAGGGAGCAGGCGGAAATGGCAAAAAAACAAAAAACAGGGATTATGGGAGGCACCTTTGACCCAATCCATGTTGGGCATTTAGTTACAGCTGAAGCAGTACGTATTGAATATGGCCTTGATAAAGTACTGTTTATACCGGCGGGTAATCCGCCGCATAAACAAGATACTGGAGTTACCCCAGCTATTCATCGCTATATCATGACCGTCATGGCTACCTACTCCAACCCGCACTTTTTTGTTTCACCAATAGAAATAGACAGGGCGGGCCCGTCCTACACCATTGATACCATTCGTGCGTTAAACACCCAATATGGTGAACAGACCGATTTTTATTTTATAACCGGTGCGGACGCAGTTGTAGATCTGCCAACCTGGGAAAACATTGACGAAATATTAAACTTGTGTAACTTTATTGCAGCAGCGCGTCCCGGCTGTGATGGTGATCTTGACAAAGTCATAAATTATTTTGGTGAAAAAGGACGTCGGCGTATTTTTAGGCTTGCAACGCCGGAACTCGAAATATCGGCTACTGATATTCGTGAGCGGGTCAAACAAGGACGTTCCATCAAATACATTGTACCGGAAAGCGTCGAAAGTTACATTCACAAAGAGGGCTTATACTTGTAAAACCATTACTAAAAAAAAAATACAAAAAGGAGGAATAAATAGATTTTAATAGAAATTATTATAAAGTAAAAAATATAATAATGAAATGCGGAGAGCCGGATAAAATAGTTATGGCTCATTATTTCAGCTAGCAGGAGGAATAGTAGGATGATTGTGTGGAAAGAAGAATATCGGGTAGGAATTGAAAGCATTGATGAACAACACAAAAAACTCTTAGAAATTGCTGATCGGGTGGTTAAATTATTGCAAGATGAACTAATTACTGATAAATATGATAAAATTGTTGCTTTGTTGGAAGAACTAAAAGAATATACAGTATATCACTTTACGTTCGAAGAAGCCTACATGAAGAGTATTGGGTATAGCAAACTTTTATCACATAAAGTAGCACATGATGACTTTATAGAAAAAATAAGTAACATTGATCTGAATAAAATTGATGACGACCAGGACGGATACTTATTAAGCCTTTTGGACTTTGTTGCCGATTGGATTGGTAACCATATCATGAAAACAGATAAGAAGTATGCTGGTCTTGAACCTGAGGATTGATCACCTTTCTAAATATTAAAGTTATCTCCAAATAAAGGTAGGCATAAGTACGGTGAATTTGCAGATAATGTAACCGTAATATAGTCGTCCAGTTAGGAGAAAGAGAGGTGAATCTTTGTGGCGAAAACTCTCTACGTCGGTAATTTACCTTGGGGCACTACAGATAATGACTTGGCGGATGCTTTTAAATCCTATGGCTCGGTCATTTCCAGTAGGATTATAACCGACAAAGAAACAGGTAGATCAAGAGGTTTTGGGTTTGTTGAAGTTGATGATGCCGATGCAGACAAAATGGTTTCGGCGATGAATGGCTCTGAATTTGGCGGCCGTCAAGTGGTCGTTAATGAAGCTAAACCACGCCAGGGATAGTGATGAGCTTAAATGCCTCCTAATTGCGGGAGGCATTTTTATTTATGCGTTAAATACGGTTAATCATCCCTAAAAGTTTAATATAAAGGATTAGTATTAACGTTTCGCGAATACAAAGAAGGGTGAAAATAATGTTGAAAAATATACAAGACAAATTGGCAAGAGAATTATCGCCGAAGCGGTTAAACCATTCAATAGGAGTGAGTCAAACTGCTGCAGGACTTGCGGTAATTTATGGCGCAGACCACGAAAAGGCCGGGCTGGCCGGACTACTGCATGACTGTGCGCGAGAGATGCCCAATAACATCCTCTTGAAAATAGTTGAAACCTCTGCTATAGTGATTGATGGTGTCGAAAAAATTCAGCCAGAATTACTGCACGCGCCGGTTGGGGCCTATATTGCCCGAAGGGACTATGGCATTGACGATCAGGAAATTTGTCAAGCTATTGCCAGTCACACTGTTGGTGGTCCTCAAATGAAATTATTAGATCAAATTATTTTTTTAGCAGATTTTATTGAACCGGGGCGGGACTTTCCCGGAGTAGAAAAACTTAGAAAATTAGCTCAGGTTGACCTAAAAAAAGCACTTTTGGCGGCTTATGACCAGACAATACTATATTTAGTAGCTAAAGAAGGACTCATCCACAATCAGGCAATAGAAGGCCGAAATTTATTACTAAGGCAACAAAAAAAACAATAACGGCAGAACCTCGAGGACGAGGAGGAAAAATTATGCGCATCCAAGACCAAGAACCTGTTGTGCGCCGGAAAGTACGCTGGATGCGTGTTCTTCTGGTGCTATTTTTGTTCATTTCCTTGCTGGCAGCGATGACCAGCGTTGCTGTATACGCATACAATAACCTGTTCGACAAAAAGGCTAAAGCGGTAGTCGAACCCAGAACTGCAACAACACCTACCATAACAAATCGGATTAACATATTGTTTCTTGGTGTTGATGATGGTGACGTTGAGAACGTGGGGGCTCCCAAACGCTCCGATACTATGATTGTAGTCAGCATTAATCCCAAAGAAGGCACAATAAACTTGTTGGCCATACCGCGGGACACAAAAGTTAACATTCCAGGGCATAAGGGGTATGATAAAATTACTCATGCCTACGCTTATGGTGGGCCTGAAATGTCTGTGCGCACTGTTCATGAGTTTTTGGGCATTCCGATAAACTATTATGCCGTAATGGACTGGCAGGGCTTTATTAACGTTATCGATGTTCTGGGGGGGCTGGATCTATATGTTGAACATGACATGAACTACGATGATCCCTATGCTAACCTAAGCATCCATTTGACTAAAGGCTTTCAACATCTTGATGGACAAAAAGCAGGCGATTATGTACGATTCAGACATGATGAACTTGGCGACATTGGTCGAGTAGAACGTCAGCAGCGATTTCTAAAAACCATGCGCAACCAAATGTTTTCTTTTGGAACAATCTTGAAACTTCCGGCGCTGACAACAAGCTTGCGTCAGTACGTTTCTACCGATATGCCCGCCTTGACAATGCTCAAGCTAGCTAACACTCTAGTTGGAATGAAAGAGGCTGACTCTGTTCACACCGAAACGTTGCCTGGTAATTTCGCAACGATCGACGGGCTTAGCTATTGGGTGCCAAACACTGAACAGATTCCTAACGTAGTAGACAAAATGCTATCTGATAACAGTATTTCACATGCAGATAATCATTAACAGCGTGCATAAAGTACGCATTAATTAATAAGGCATACAGATATCGGCATAAGCCCTGAGGAAAAGTGATCTAAGCATAAAACTCCTCAGGGCATTAGATTGCTTTACCAGTACTTAACTGGTAAAATAGTGTAGGAAATAAAGATAACTTGAAGAATAGAATACAATATTAATGAAAATAACTAATATTGTAGGATATATAGCAGGAGGTAAAGCATGACCGAATCAAAACTAGCTGAACTAGTCGCGGCAGCTGCTAGCGACAAGAAGGCTTGGGACATTGTAATATTAGACCTAGAAGGTAAAACCGTAATAGCGGACAAATTTGTTATTTGCAGTGCCAACTCTACTACGCAAGTACAAGCGATTACTGACAACATCGAAGAAAAATTAGAAGAACAAGGTATCAAACTTCTTCGTAAAGAAGGTTATCGTGAAGCGCGGTGGGTGCTTTTGGACTATGGTGACTGCATAGCGCATATTTTTGTTGATGATGATCGGCGCTTTTATAACCTTGAACGGCTATGGGGCGACGCTAAAAATCAGACATACGCAGAATAAGTTGAGGATTAGATATGAAGATGAAGCCGGGAGATATCGTAGCCCTTAAAATAGTAAGAACGAGCGAAATGGGTGCATTTTTGGATGCTGGTACGGGACACACCAGTGATGATATCCTGCTCCATAAAGTACAGCAAACCAGAGAAGTAAGCATTGGCGAAACAATCGATGTATACTTATATAATGATCCTAAAGGTCGCCTAACCGCCAGCATGCGCTTGCCGCAAATGCGCGAAGGACAAGTAGCCAGAGCCAACATAATAAATCAAACCAAAGACGGCGCTTTTGTTGATATTGGTGCTGAACGCGGGGTTTTTATGCCCTTTGCTGAAACGCGTGGCGCAATAAAACGAGGTGAAAAAGTCTGGGTCAAATTATACCGCGATAAATCCGGTCGTTTGGCTGTAACCATGGACGTTGACGAAGAACTTAATAAAGCCTCACGTCCGGCTGAAGGCATCAAAATTGGTGACAACGTCACCGGTTCTGTCTATAACATAACCGAGGATGGTGCTTTTCTATTTACAAATGACCGTAACATTGCCTTTCTCCATAAAGATGAAATGGTTATCCGCCCGAAAGTCGGTGAAGAAATAACTTGTCGCGTAACCTATGTTCGTGATGATGGCAATATCAATATCTCCATGCGACCGGTAAAGGAAGATGCCATCGGTGTTGATGCAGAAGAAATTCTATCGGTACTCAATTCCTTGGGGGGAAAAATGCCTTACAGTGACAGCACGACTCCTGAAGTAATCAAAGATAAATTCAATATCAGCAAAGCGGCCTTCAAACGAGCAATGGGACGCTTGCTAAAAGAAAACGTCGTTGAACAGCGCGATGGGTGGACATATTTGCGTTAAAAAAATCACCGGTAATTGTCAGGACACTGGGACATTCAATGTTACATAAACAGTAACATAAAGCTATTGACATGTCCCAGTATAATGATATATAATCATTTATGTCAGTTGAATAAACTGATTAACAATGGGGGTGTAGCGCAGCTGGGAGCGCGTCTGAATGGCATTCAGAAGGTCAGGAGTTCGATCCTCCTCATCTCCACCATAGTAAAAGTTAGACTTCGTAAGCAATTGCGGAGTCTTTTATTTTGTATAAAAACTAGCTAAAATATTGGCAATTCATCTGACATTAAGATACAATACAGTTAAACTTTCTAACATAAATACCAACGAAAGTGTTAAATAATTTTAGCAGGAAATGAGGAGGATAACCATGTTAAGAGAAGTAGCTGATTGGAGAAGTATTCGAAAGTTTGATGCAAAACCGGTTACGGAAGAACAGTTAATTACTATATTAGAGGCTGGTCGGCGAGCTCCGTCTTGGAAAAATATTCAACCATGGAAATTTATTGCAATCACAAAAGATGAGGACAAATTAAAACTGGCTGAAGTTTTCGCTTTCGGTTCGCTGATAAAAAAGGCACCGGCCGTGATCCTTTGTACTGCTCTTTTAGATGCCTGGGGGAAAAATAATCAGCGCGGGCGGTTACAAGAATTGTTAAGTCATACTGGCTTTAACATGTCTGAAGCAGATATTGATAAAATCTACCTTGATACGGAATTAGCACAAGCCCTTGCGGTAAAACCGTCTTCGTTAATGGCTAGAACCTTTGAAAACATGGGAATTGCCTATGGTTTTATGCTTTTAGAAGCCATGAACCAGGGATTGGGAGCTTGTATTCTAGGTGAATTGGATAATGAACTGGTAGCAGTCAATAATAGCAAATACAATGAAATAAAGCGCTTCTTTGGCTTAAATGAATCGCAAGTTATTACTGCCGCTATTATTTTAGGTGTGCCGGCAAAAGAGACTAGTGTTAATCCCCGTAAACCGGCGGATGAAACCTATGTTTTAAGGTAGAAGTAGCCTAGGAGGCTTGGTGCGCAGAAAACGTCTGGGAGATACCAGGATGGTGATTGTTTACGTGCAAAATATAAGATATACTAAACGTAGGAAGGCCGATTCTTAGTGAACTGGTATTTTTAAAAGGAGATGGACTCCATGCTTACCTTGCTATTAATTATATTGGGTATTTATCTTGTATATCGCTTATTACGACCGCGCCGATATCAGCAACCACCATATAACCCGATGGGTTACGGCGGTTCGGGAATGGGGAGTATGTTTGGCGGTATGATTTTGGGTTATCTTTTGACGCACTATCTCATTGACCAAAGCCAATATGATATGTGGAGTAATCTTAATGATGAACAATTGCGCGACACCCTAGTATCGCAAGGAGTATTGAATGATGCTGACTATGGCCAGCTGGTTGATCAAGCTTCAGCAGGAACCTTGCTCAATAATGATGGGGCAGGTAATACAGCGGAGTGGGGCAATAGTAATAATGATTATTCCGAACCAAGCAGCTTTGATGATTATGACAATAGCGGGTTTGGCGGTGACGACTTTGGCGGCTTTGACATATAAAACGGAACTATTTATAAGAAAATATAATGAGAAAATATAATGAGAAAAATTAATCAGCCGATGATGGGCAAAAAAGACTGTTGACAAATTCGTGTCAACAGTCTTTTTTTTGCAAAGTAACAACTTGATTTAGATGATAAAAATGTAATAAATTACAAATAATTAGGAAGTTATGGAGGAAATGGAAAAAAATGATTGAATTTAAACAATAAGTTAATTGACTATTTGGAAAATGCCTAAAAAAGTCAAACGATAGAGCTAGCCGAGCAGCATGAAACGGTAATTTTTAAGGAGAGTAGAAACAGTTGCTAAAAATATAGACAAATGTAATTAAATTTGGAGATTCTTCTAAAACAGAAGAAAATAAACGAAAAGTGGTTATAGTAGCTGATAAAGATAGTTTTATCCGTTTTGGTTATAGCTGGTTTGAGGAATTTTTAAAATCGTGTGGGGTTGAACTTGTTGTAGTAAATAACAAAAAATTGTCACCAGAGCAAGAACTTGTTCAAGATTTAATTAGTATAACTGATGTTTTTTCTTGCAGAATTTACGGGTTGAAAAAGTACAAAAAAAGCTAAAAGAAGATGACGAGTTATGCTGAGAGCCTATAAAACAGAACTAAACCTCACGCCAGAACAAAAGCATAAAATCAATCAAACTATTGGTATATGCCGATACATCTATAATTTCTATCTGGCACATAACAAAGAAGTATATGAGCAGGAAAAACGGTTTGTATCTGGTATGGACTTTTCAAAATGGTTGAATAATGAATATTTGCCGAATAATCCAGAGTTTGCGTGGATAAAATCAGTATCATCAAAAGCTGTAAAGCAAGCCATTATGAATGGCGAGAAAGCTTTTAAACGATTTTTCAAAGGCGAAAGTAAATTTCCTAACTTCAAGAAAAAGAAAAGGCAAGATGTCAAAGCATATTTTCCTAAAAACAATAAAACTGACTGGACTGTAGAACGTCATAGAATTAATATTCCTACCATTGGTGTTATTCAGCTTAAAGAAAAAGGATATATACCGACTGAAGCATTAGTTAAAAGCGGTACGATATCCATGCAAGCTGGTAAGTATTTCGTATCGGTGCTGGTTGAAGTTAGTGATGTATGCCAAAACAATATGCCTAAAACTAAAGGTATTGGCATTGACCTGGGTATTAAAGACCTAGCAATTGTAAGTAACGAAAAAACATTCAAAAATATCAATAAGTCCAGCAAAGTTAAGCACCTGGTAAGAAAGTTAGAACGTGAGCAGAGACGTTTATCAAAGAAATATGAAAATAAAAAGAAGAGAGGTGAACAATCTGCTACTTACTCTGCGAACATAACAAAACAAGTTAAGAAAGTACAGAGCATTCACATGAAGTTAACAAATATTCGTAAAGACTACACAAATAAAGTAGTTAATGAGATAGTGAAACCCAAGCCGTCTCATGTTACGATTGAAGATTTGAATGTTAGCGGAATGATGAAGAATAGGCATTTAAGCAAGGTGATTGCTCAACAAAACTTCTATTATTTCCGAACCAAACTTGAATACAAATGCAGGTTAAATGGCATTGAACTGCGGATGGTCGATAGATTTTATCCATCAAGCAAAATTTGCTCATGTTGTGGTAATAGCAAGAAAGATTTGAAACTATCCGACCGGACTTACGTTTGCAAAGAGTGCGGTTTAGTAATAGATAGAGATTTAAACGCAAGTATTAACCTTGCAAATGCTGAAATATACAAGATAGCATAATCAACACTTGTATATATGTACCGTGGGCTACACGGGAATTAACGCCTTTGGAGTGCTATAGCAAATGTTAGTAGTAATCGCAAGAGAGCGATAACAGGCACGATGAATGAGGAATTTTTCTTAACATAGTATATTTGGCTATGTTTTAAGTAGCAGGCTAAGATGCATAGTTGGTGCTTAGAAGTATGGGGGGATTACGCCTGTTTTACGCGTCCGGAAATGAAAGTAGAGCGAGTAAGCTATGACGTGATGACTCCAGCGGCAGCTAGGGCTATTTTTGAGTCGATTTTATGGAAGCCAGCTATCCGGTGGAATGTGACTAAAATTGAGGTGCTCAATCCAATTAGATGGATTTCCGTCCGGCGTAATGAGGTCGGTAAAAAAGTAACTATGCCTACGGCTAAACAACTTGCTGGCGATTATGTTGAACCAATGGGGATTTTTATTGAAGAAGAACGACAACAACGCGCTGGACTTTTTTTGCGTGATGTTAGGTATCGTATATACGGTTATTTTGATTTTATTTCTCGGGCAAGAAGAGAACAGCTTGCAGTCTTAGCGGAATGTTGGGCCGACGCACAAGAACAAACTGAACTAATGCGAAGGGATGAAACTCCCGCAAAATATGCAGCAATGTTTGAGCGGCGAGCCAATAAGGGGCAATGCTTTCACCGTCCTTACTTAGGATGTCGGGAATTTGCCTGCGCGTTCAGACTGGTTGACCCACAGGAAGAACTGGCTAAGTCGATTGATGAAACGCGAGATTTGGGGCTTATGCTATATGACATGAATTTTGCCAAAAATACCGAACCTATACCGAATTTTTTTCGAGCGCGGATCAATAAAGGCGTGGTGAATACCAATCGTAGGGAAGTAGAGGTATGGGGATGATACTGCAAAGCTTAAAGGAGTATTATGACCGCAACCGGATAGCCGGGCTGATAGCTCAAGACGGTTGGATAAGAGGCGGTATCGATTTTTTAATAGACCTTGATTTAGGTGGTAACATTCAGGGGGTTATTGATTTAAGAGAAATAAAAGGAAACAAGAAAATCCCTCGCCGGGTTAATGTTCCTAATATTGGCAATCAGGCGTTGAAACATACTAATAGTGCGAAAGACGCTAATTTGCTTTGGGATAATGCCGCATTTGTTTTTGGACTGGGCGACAAGGGTGACCTGCGTTTGCAAAGTATGATTGATGCAATAGATAAATGGCTTGGGGATACAAGTGATTATGGAGTTACTGCCGTGCGCAAATTTTTCATAAAAGGGTTAAAAAATCGAAACCATTTTACGATAGCTCTTTCCCATTCAGAATATGGTGAGGTGCTGAAAAAGGGTAATGCTAAAATCAGTTTTCGTGTTCCTCAAACCAATGTGCCCATCGTCTTTGAAACCACAATTGTTGCTGAGGCATTAAATGGAGCTGGAACCCTCTATGAAGAAAAATCAATTAAAACAGTGAGGGGAACGTGTCTGGTTACTGGAGAAAAGAATGTTGCAATTGAATTGACTCATCCAGTAACCAAGGGGGTATGGGGAACCCAGGTTGCTGGAGGGTGTATTGTTAGTTTTAACAAAGATGCCTTCAATTCCTATTACAAAACCCAAAGCTTAAATGCTCCGGTTAGCAAGGTGGTTGCATCTCAATATAGCAAGGCATTAAATGCTTTACTCGATACCCCTAAACAACGCATTTTCATTGGCGATGCATCAACTATTTTCTGGTCAAAAAAACCAACCGCCTTTGAAGCTGACTTTGGGCTTTTTTTTAAGGAGCCGGAAAAACAGGACAATAATGCGGGTATTAAGCGAGTGAAAATGCTTTTTGAAGCAATTAACAGCGGAGCTTATTTAGACAAAGATGGTGATACACCATTCTATGTATTAGGCTTGGCGCCTAACGCTGCTAGGATTGTAGTACGCTTTTGGCAAATGGACACCGTTTCCCAATTTGCGAGACAAATAAAACAGTATTTCGATGACTTTGCAATCATTAAACCACCTAAAGAACCGGAATTTTATTCAATGTGGCGTATTTTAGTGAATATTGCGGCTCAAGACCAAAGCGAAAATATTCCGCCTAACATTGCCGGGGATTTTTTGCGAGCAATTTTGACCGGAACGCCTTTCCCGGCTACGTTACTTCAAGCGGTGTTACGGCGAATGCGAAGCGATACGGGAAATAGAGTAAAGCCAAGTCGTGCGGCATTGCTTAAAGCGTATTTAAATCGTTATTATCGTTGTCATCCTAATCAAAAATACAAGGAGATTGCCATGGAATTAGATATTTACCAACCGTCTATCGGCTATCAATTAGGGCGATTATTTGCGGCGCTTGAAAAAATTCAAGAAGAGGCCACTCCGGGAAAAAACTCCACTATTCGCGACCGTTTTTATGGAGCTGCTTGTGCGACACCGATAACTGTATTTACAAATCTGCTGCGTCTTAAAAATTATCATCTTGCCAAATTTATAAATAAAAAAAGAGTAATATACTTTGAGCAATTGCTTGGTGAAATTATGGGTCATTTAAAAGAGTTTCCTGATCATCTGGATTTGCATGAGCAGGGTCGGTTTGCTCTCGGTTATTATCATCAACGGCAAGCATTTTTTGCCACCAGGGAAGTAGGCTGAAAGCGAAATATATTAATTCAAACTCAAAAGGGGTATAAGGATGATTAAAAATGGTCCTATTCAACGGCGTTATGACTTTGTTATCTTTTTTGATGTTAAAGATGGAAATCCTAATGGCGATCCGGATGCGGGCAATTTACCCCGGATAGATGCTGAGACGGGGCATGGGCTTATTACGGATGTTTGTTTAAAAAGAAAAGTAAGAAACTATGTTGGCCTAAAAAAGAATGAACAAGCTCCTTATGGGATTTTTATCAAAGAAAAAGCAATCCTGAACCATACAATTGAGCAAGCTTATTTTAGTTTGAATATTAATTTAGATAAGCCACCAAATGATCCAGCCAATGGCAAAAAGCGAAATAAGCAAGGTCAAGGCCAAGGGAAAGAAGTTGAGCTTGCCAAGCAGTTTTTATGTCAAAATTTTTTTGATATAAGGACATTTGGCGCAGTTATGTCAACGGGAGCTAATGCCGGACAGGTTCGAGGTCCGGTACAATTTACCTTTGCCCGATCCGTTGAGCCAATTATATTGCTCGAACATAGCATTACAAGGATGGCTGTTGCCACTGAAGCAGAAGCTGAAAAGCAAGGCGGCGATAACCGTACGATGGGGCGAAAATTTACGGTTCCGTATGGGCTTTATCGTGCGCATGGTTTTATTTCTGCGCCGCTAGCCATGCAGACGGGGTTTTCTGAAGAAGATTTGTCGCTTTTTTGGGAAGCGCTTGAAAACATGTTTGAAAATGATCGTTCCGCTGCGCGGGGGTTGATGGGAACAAGAAAGCTAATTATTTTTGAACACTCGTCAAAAATGGGTGATGCACCAGTGCAGAAACTTTTTGATGCGGTTACTGTGGTGCGAAAGAATCAAAGTAAACCAGCTAGAGATTATAGCGATTATACAATTTTGGTTGACAAAAATCCTATTCCGCAAAGGGTAGCGTTAATCGAGAAATAAGTATGGGTAAGATTATGACCAGTCATGCGTAAGCGCGGCCATGGGGATTGAAACACTTTTATAATACTTTATAAGTTTGATATGTCACGCCTTGTAGGGGCGTGTGGATTGAAACGTTTAACTATGAAATTAAAAACAAGTTACATGTTACGTTCCAGTGAACGTGTGGATTGAAACTAAATTGGTTGCGGTAAACGTGGCTTATAATCTAAAAAATGGCCTCCCGCAGACTAAAAAGTCTGCGGGAGGCCGTTATATAAACGGTAAAAATGCGGCTTTGCCGCAAATATAATGTAGTACTTTCAAGTGGAGGGGTAGGTTAAATCGTATTAACCTACTACCAAAATTCCGCCGCTAGACAGCGTGTAAGTACCGCTCAAGGTGCAGTACGTTCCGGCTGTTGCGGTTATGGTAATGCCTTCGGCAGCATCAATATTGTCAACACTGCAACTGCCAAGTGTAACCGTTGAATCGGCAGTAGCTGTCCACTTGCTGTCGTCATCAAGGCTAATAATAGCGTCTTGTATTTCACCATCTAGGGTCGTAGCTACGAGAGAAACCGACGTCGTCCTTTCGGTATCTTCGTGCAGAATGGAGCCGGCAAGCGTTGTATTTTCAAAGACTGCGTTGATTCCGTATACGGTTTCGCCTGCCGGAACAACAGTACGGTTTGCATCTGAATTGATAATTGTTTGCAGCAAAACGTCGGAAGTAATTGCCGTGCCATTAACCGTTATATCAGCATTAGCGCTTTTTACATAAAACGAAGCTTTATCCGTTGCTATTGAACCGCCGGTCACGGTTAAACTAACCTTTTCCGAGGTTGAGCCCATTACATTATGAATCATCGCAAAGTAGGTGCCGCAAGTCGCGGTAGTATCGGTATATATGGCCTCGCTTACGCCGGCCATAATAATCGCCATGGCTGCGGAGTCAATTTGACAGCGATTAAAGACATCATGACAGCCATTGTCGGCATAAGCCCCATAACCGTCATCGACAGTTTGAACCTTGCAATCATTGGCTTCCATATATACATAACCCTCGGCTGAGTCGGTAGACAGTGCGCCCCATCCTTCGGCAATGATCGTAGAATTGTAGTAGTAACTTGATGAATTGCCCATCGTTAGGCAAGTCCGGCACGTACCGCTGATCCCTAAGCCTGATGGCGGTTCCATCATTCCTGGACCGATTTTTGACTCATCATAATCGTCCGGCAAGGTGCCGCCATTTGTTTTTAATGTTGAGTCATATACTTTTAAGGTACTATAGTCCGTAACACAGGTGGCACTTCTGATACAACCGGTGGTAGTAATATCGACATTTTTAAGAACTAACGTCGCTCCATCGTAGGCCATGGCGCCGGCGCCAGTTCCATCAAAGTCGTTAGAGCCGTTTCCTGAAAGAGTAATTTCCGAATTTGACATAGTATAGGACGATTCCTCACCCGTTACATAGAGGCCGTTCAAACTTTCCTCATCTGAACTTATGGTGACGCCCGTAGCCAAAGTATTGCTTACTTTTCCGCCGGATACGGCAGTAGTGACCGATTGATCCGCTAGATATTCTCCATCGCTAACATATATAACCGCGGTTGATATAGACATATTTTTTTCCTCCTCTTAATTACCTCTTTTTAATGTTTACTTAAGTTGTTCAACTAAATTACTATACAAACATTTGCTTCACCTCCAGTGCGAATAAAAAAGCGAGAAACTCCCTTTAGCAGGGAGCCCTCGCTTTTTGTTATTGAGACAATTTGTTTATATCGTCTAATATCATATTATCATTATCTATTAATAAATGTGTATACTATTCATATCATAAAAAGTTCTTAATATTATTTATGCATAAACAACAAGGTCGTTAGATATTTCCATTTAAGTAGTAGTTAGAGTAAAATAGGTTAGGCAGATTCGGATAAAGACTTGTGGTAAGGGAGAGAACTAAATTTGGCTACAGTTCAAAATAAAAGAATTCTCCTGGGTACAATAACCATGTTGTTTTGGTTTACTCAGTTTATTTACATTCCGTTTCTTACACCCTATTTATTGTCATTGGCAATACCGGCGACAATAGTTGGCATTATTATTGGTGCCTATGGGTTCACCCAAATGGTACTAAAACTTCCGTTTGGAATAACTTGCGATATTGTTAAAAATCATAAATACTTTATTCTACTTGGGACCTTTCTTGCCGGGGTTTCTTCCTTAGGCATGCTGTTATTTCCTTCTTCGGAGTGTTTGATTATTGCTAACGGCCTCTCTGGGGTAGCTTCCTCGACGTGGGTTTCTTTTACCATTCTGTACTCTACCTATTATGCTAAAGCACAGTCTGCCCACGCTATTGGCTTAGTAAATGCGTTTAATAATATTGGTATTGTGTGTGCTTATATTGTCGGCGGGATTTTGTATCAAACCTTTGGGATTAAAACCTTGTTTATGATAAGTTTTGCTGCTGGAATGCTGGCGTTTTTGCTTGCTTTATTTATAAAACGCGAGACTCATCTCAGGTTGGTAAGAAATACTCCATCTATTACGGCGAAAACGATTATTGAAGTTATGAAGAATAAACGACTATGGTTTTTTTCCATTCTATCGGCGTGTGCATTTTTTATTCTATTTGCAACCGCATTCTCTTTTACAACCAGCACCGCCAAACAATTAGGAGCAAATGGCGTCGAACTTGGTGTTTTGTCGGTCTTATTCAGTTTAGCTGGAATTTTTAGCGCCGTTTTTATTGGCACCAGGCTTGCACAGCAAATAGGCGAAAAAATCATGTTGATTAGTGGTTTTTTACTCCTGGTAATTTACTGTGGGGGGATTGCTTATCTACATAACCTCATATTATTATTTCTACTTCAATTTCTTTGTGGCGGCATAGGTGGGGGAATACTTTGCGCCGCGTTGATGGCCGGTATTGTAAAATGCGCAGATACAAATAAGAAGTCTACTACCATGGGACTTTATCAAACGGTATACGGTGTTGGGATGACTATCGGGCCTGTAATTATGGGGTACTTAGTAGATACTACTTCAATAAATACGGCATTTTCCTTCATGGCCATTATTGCATTGGTGTGCTCTATCGTAATTTCGTTTAGTTATAACTCTGTTTTTATGGAACAACAGAGTTAAATTTATACAAAAAATAAGTTGTTATTATAGTGGTCAATACTTGATATTCCGAAAAAAGACCGCCTGTGTTGGCGCACAAGCGGTTTTATAATAATAGTCAACGATAAGTAGCTGTTTATATATGGATTACTCTATCGGCTAACTCGGCTCTTTTTGCATCGTTAAAATTACTGCAATCACTAAGATAACCGGTTATTCTTCGAACCCGTCTTATCGGTGATTTTTCAAAGGCATGAATAATAACTTCGTTTTCTTCAATCGCAATGTGAATTCGATCAATGGTTTTCCCTTTTTTATGCCACAGGTCAATTTCTTCTTTGGCATATGTAGTAGCTTCAGCTTCAGTCATGTCAGTTGGATAGTCTAATAAAACCCCATTTAGCAAGACCATGAAAATCAACTCCTTTTATGTGTATAAGTTATTCTTCTCTGCAAAATTTGATTTTCCTGCTCGATAAATCAATATATTGTTGTTTATTGCATTTGATACGCTATATATAGTAGATGAGGCTATTATTATAAAATAAAAAAACCACCATTAGGTGGTTAGGCAAATGACTCCAAAGTTTTTTTGATTCTACTAATGATAGCATCTTTTGTTTTATAGGGTAGCTGATCCCAATCTTCAAAGTTAAATAAGATCTCAGGATGCAGTGTGGACAAGGTCATAGTAATTTCTTGCGGGCTCTTACCGGTTCGCGAGACAGTTCTACCTAATTCATCAATAAGAAAGCCCATTATTTTACTATTTAACGTTAACGACATATAATCACATCCTTGCTTATATTATAACACTTTTTCTCAGAATGTGATCAATATAAAAATAATTGTTTATTAATAATAATGTAGTACAAATTGCGGATAACTAATGGGGCTGGCTATTCATCATTCTCGTTGTTAATTGAACTTTTGCCAGTATCGTTTAGCGGTTTATATGCTGCTCCGAGCAAGTTTTGTTCTAAAAGACCAGTAAAGTAAGACTTAGAAGCCCCCTTCAATGAAAAAACAGGCACAAAATATCCTAATGTTGTGCAAAAAACGATATCATGGATTAATAGCCCTAGTTGTTCGCTGCCGCCGAAGACGATATAATTAGTTGCATTCCACCGCATCATTTCAGTACCGAAAAACCAGATAAAAAAACTAAAAATAAATCCCTTATAAATACTTTTATCCGTGCCAAACAATATAAAGAGTACATAAAAAACTACACTCCATATACAACTAATTACCAGATGACCTAAGATGCCAAATACCGTACCTAGCGTCGTAAATATTTGCTCGGCTGGCAAAAATATTCCGGCTGCTACTGTTACAATTGAGGTGTTGTGAAAGCCTATAGCTACAAGCGCTAGTGAGGTGAATGTAGATATTATCCCAGCCAAGCAACCGGCCATTATTGTTCCCAGGAAAATATCGTGCTTCATTTTGTATATTCCCCCTTGTAAATTGCTATTTATAACAAATATTATGGCCAGTATTTATAGAAATAATAACTATGAATTTTAAATTTGGATAAACAATTTTACGTTTTATGTAAATATGTAAGCGGAAATCCCTTGTTAAGCGAATTGGAAATATAGTATGATATAATTGCTATACGACAATCAGTTGTGTGGGATAAAGACAAAAAACAACCAGAAGTGGTTGTTGTTTTTGCGTTTGACGTCGTTTGACGTTATATACGAATCATAAATCAAGGCTTTTTAGGAGGAAGTAATGAAAGGCACACTAGTTAATACCGGCGCAATTATTATCGGAACGGCAGTTGGTCTGTTAATTAAAAAAAATATTCCCCCAAGATATCAAGAGACGCTTATGCAAGGATTAGCATTAACTGTTGGGATTATTGGCTTGCAAATGGCGCTAAAAACCCAAAACATGCTAATTGTAATTTCCAGTATAGTTATCGGTGGTATTTTAGGGGAATGGATTAACATTCAGTGTTGGTTGGACAAAATGGGCCAATTTATCACTAGCACTATCGGCGATAAATATGGTGATGTGGGACAGGGGTTTGTTACGGCTAGTTTGGTGTACTGTATCGGAGCCATGGGGATCGTCGGGGCTATTCAGGATGGGTTGACCGGTAATGCTGATACATTGTACGCTAAAGCAATACTTGATGGAATGGTGTCGGTAGTATTCGCATCAGGAATGGGGGTCGGAGTTGGCTTAGCGAGCCTGGCCGTGCTCTTATATCAGGGAAGCATTACGCTGTTGGCAACAGCGCTTAACGAACTTATGAACGAAAATACTATCCGCGAAATGACTGCTGTTGGTGGAATATTAATTATTGGGTTAAGTATATCGATGTTGGAAATAAAAAAAATAAAAGTAGCGAATTTATTACCGTCGATTGTGGTGGTTATTGTATTAATGCAGTTTATTTAAGTGTCTTGTTTATTGAATATAAGAGGGAAGCTTGTTATAATAGAGTGTAATATGTAAAGAGAAAAGAGGTATACCAGTGGGTAGTTTTGAGAAAAAACAAATTAAAATTGTCGTTATCGTTATAGCTGTTTTAGTTGTATTAGGGTTAGCCGGATTTGCTCTTTCGCAAAGTGGGATGTTATCGTCGGGCAGTTCGAGCATTGGCTGTGTTGATGTTCAAGTATTAATGTCTAAGCACCCTGATACTGCGGCGGCTCAAGCAACTATTAAAGCCGAAGCTGAAAAAGCACAGAATGATTTTAATACCAAATCCGCTTCAATGAATGATCAAGACAAACAGGCATATTTCGCCCAAGTTCAGCAACAGCTAACCGCTAAGCAGAAAGCTCTTATTACACCGATTCGTGATAAAGTAATGGCATCAGTCAAAGAAGTTGCTGATGCTAAAGGTTTAGGCGTAGTTGTTGACAAAAATCTAGCTGCTCAAGGCGGTATAGATATAACTGATGAAGTAGCGAAAAAAATTACCGGACAATAAAATCAAAGGTCATAATAAAAGTAAAACACCAGTTAGTCCAACTCTTTGCTAGAAGGACTGACTGGTGTTTTACTTTTGGTTAAATAGGGCAATAAAGTGGTTGGCGGCAACTGATAGTGGCTGTTTTTTTGACCAAATTACGGCGCTTGTAGTACTGATAAATGGTGTTAGTTCATGAAAATATAACGAAGAAGCTGGCAAAAGATTTATTGCTGATTTAGGTACTAAAGCAATGCCAAAGCCTAAGTTTGCTAATAACAGGAGGGGGGAGATGTCATCGCTGGTGCACAGAATGGTAGGCTCAAAGCCAGCTTGGTGGCTGTACTCCTTAACCATCGGCACATGTCGCTGATGGATCAATAATGGTTTTCCCTTTAGTTGATTGAGGGTTAGCGGCGTAGCGCCGGGAACAAGGACATCCTCGGTCGCAGCAACGACCATACCTTCTTCTGGTAATTTAATAAAGTCATATACATTGCAATCGACAGGAAATCGTACTAGACCAATTTCAACTAAGCCGAGATTAAGAAGTTTAAGAATTTTTTCGGTTTCTCCCTGACGGATATGAAAGGTGACTTTCGGATACATCTTGTGGAAAACTTTAATATTCTCTGGGAGCAGTGAGCCACTTGAGGAGGTAATAGTTCCAATGGTCAACCTTCCGCTGATGCCGTTTGCGGTTTCTTGTAATTCATTGACGGTTGTCTGGAGTAGTTCAAGCAACTGTTGGGCGCGGGTTTGGAGGAGAGTGCCGGCTTGAGTCAACCGAATGCTAGTTTTACCTCGGTCAAATAATTGAAGCCCCAGTTCTTTTTCGAGTGAGATAATTTGTTGACTAAGTGGTGGTTGGGTAATATTTAACCGCTTGGCGGCTCTTGTAATCTGTCCTTCTTCAGCAATGGCCAAGAAATATTTTAGTTGGCGAATATCCATAAACTTACCTCGTTAAACATTCGAAAAAAATATACTTGCTAGATAAAGCAAATATTATAAATATGCTTAAAGATTTGCTATAATCGTATCAAAAGTAAAATAGGGTGTCAATTTTGTCAATTAGCTATTGTTGAGTGGCTAATTGGCGCTGTTGGGGGAATAAGGTTGGAGCTTACTTATGTACATCTAATAACTTTGGTTGCGACCATCATCGTTGTTATTGGGAGTGGTATTTATTCGGCGCGAACGGTAAAATCGGCTGAAGGTTATAGCTTAGGCGGGCGTTCATCAGGCGTGCCCCTTATTGCTGGCAGTATAGCCGGAACGGTTATTGGCGGTGGGGCTACGGTTGGAACGGCGCAATTGGCTTTTTCGCTGGGGCTTTCAGCTTGGTGGTTTACCCTTGGTTCAGGAATCGGTTTTATTATAATGGGTCTATTTTATGCCCGACCGCTTCGTAAAAGTGGTTTAGAAACCATTCCTCAGTATTTGGTACTTAACTATGGGAAACTGGCGGGACCGTTGGCAAGTATAATTGCTTCAATTGGCATCTTTTTTAGTGCGGTGGCCAGTTGCTTGCCAGGGATTCAGATTGTTATGGCGATGTTCCATGTTTCGCCATGGCTCGCCGCAATCATTATCTTGGTTCTGGTTCTGGCTTATGTTTTTTTCGGCGGGATGAAAGGGGCCGGTGTATCAGGATTCATGAAACTGATTATTATTTGGGTAACCTTATTTATCGCCGGGGGAACAGCTCTTTTTGCGCTTCGGGATTTACCGAGTAGTGCAGTGGTTTTTCCCGCTTATCCCTGGTTTAGTCTGTTCGGAAATGGGGTAGGCAATGGTTTAGGCAATCTATTTTCGTTAATTGTTGGCATTATTTGTACTCAGACCTATATTCAGGCTGTTTTCTCCGCCGCTGATTCACGTACGGCCGCAGTGGGGGCATTTACTGCGGCCTTAGTGACGATTCCGGTTGGGCTGCCGTCAATTGTGGTGGCGATGTTTATGCACGTTGCTCATCCCGACGTTTTACCGATTTTAGTCTTGCCTAGCTATTTAGTCCAATACCAGCCGGCGTGGTTAGGCGGGATTGGCTTAGCTGGTATCTTATTATCTTTAATCGGGTCAATTTCTGGGTTAACATTTGGTATTGGTACGATGGTATCTAAAGATTTTTGCTATGAACTTTTTAAAATAAAAACAAATAAAACTGTATTATGGGTCAATCGATTTACCATACTGGTTGCAACATTTATGGCCGCAGTTATCGCTATTTTAAACTTAAAATCTCAGGTGTTATTTTGGAACTATATGTCAATGGCTCTGCGGGGCGGCGGGGTTTTTCTGCCTCTCAGCCTAGCCATCTTTGCACCTGGCAAATTGACCGCGAAATGGGCAATTGCGTCGATGATTCTAAGCACAGCAGCGGCGATTGGCTCGAAACTAATAGGAGCGTTGCCAATTGATCCTTTATTTGTAGGTCTTACAGTAAGTGCAGGCGTTATAATTATCGGAATTATATATGGGGCCGTAGAAAAGAATAAAGCGCCGCTTGTTGAACAAGATAGTCACCAGCATTAAATGCTAGTACGAAGTAAATATTAGTTATTGATAAAACAAGACCTATTTGATATACTAAATTTACCAGGTGATAGGTGGCGCAGAAAGTGGAATGTGACGCTGCTAGCATAAGGGCGGTTAAGTAAAAGTTACTATAAGCAATGTTGTTATTTGTAAATGAAGATTTCTGAAAATTTAAGAAAATCCTCGGATTTTTGCGAGTAGCTTGGATATGGAATCAGAATAACAATCTGATGGGAAGTATGCTGGCCTAGCTCGTTAGAAATGCTCAACAAATCTGTATTGTTGGCTTTCTACGGGCTAGGTTTTTTATTTTTTCTGCGGAGGAAAACTGGGCTAATATGGGTATTGACTAGCCTTAAACTGATGATTAATCACAAACTTCATGCTTCAAATTCTGCTTAATCAAGGAGGAGGTTTAAGATGAGTGAAAAGGTTACAACAATGATGACCGGCGGGGGGCCTGTAAAGGTCTATGTTCAGGATGGGGTAATACGCAGAGTTTGTCCATTGGTTCTTAATGATACTGATGCTAAAAGTTGGACGATTAACGCCAGGGGCCATAGTTTTTCGCCGCCACGTAAGACAACAGTGGCACCGGTGATACTGACCGAACGGCAGCGCATTTATAGTGATAGCCGGATTAAATATCCAATGATTCGCGAAGACTTTGACCCTAGTGGCGAACGGAATCCCCAGAATCGAGGAAAATCAGGCTATCGGCGTATTAGCTGGGATGAGGCGTTAGATTTGGTGGCCGGTGAAATTAAGCGAGTTCAGGGCAAGTATGGAAAAGAAGCCTTGTCTGGTATTGTTTCTTCTCATCATACTTGGGGTCTTATCCATTATAAAATGAGCTGTTTCAAACGCTTTTTTAATATGATTGGCTATACCCAAATTTTTGATAACCCAGATAGTTGGGAAGGGTTCCATTGGGGTGCTACCCATATTTATAGCTACTTTTGGCGCTTGGGTTGTCCGGAAGCCTACGATTTGCTTGAAGATGCACTTAAACATACGGAGATGATTGTCCATTGGTCTAATGATCCTGATACAATCCGGGGCGGCTATTCAGGCCAGGAATCATCAATTTGGCGCGTGTGGATGAAAAAGTTGGGGATTAAAATGGTCTATATTGATCCGTTCTGTAACTTTACCGCGGTTAAAGACGCAGAAAAATGGATTGCTCCGCGGCCTGGTACTGACTCGGCACTGGCTGAAGCCATTGCCTACGTTTGGTTGACTGAAGGAACTTATGATAAAGACTTTATTGCCAGAAAGGCTCATGGCTTTAAAGTTTGGGCTGACCATATTTTAGGTAAAACCGACGGTGTACCAAAAACGCCGAAGTGGGCGGCCGAACTCACTGGAATAGAGGCTTCCACCATTAAGGCCTTGGCCAGAGAATGGGCCAAAAAAAATACGGTTCTGGGCTGTGGCGGCCGCGGAGGATTTTCCGGTGCCGGGAGAACGGCGTATGGACACGACTGGGCGCGGCTGATGATTAGTCTGGTAGCGATGCAGGGGTTGGGAAAACCAGGTTCAAACTTTTGGGGGGCACAAATGGGTGTCCCGTCCAACTTCGAATTTAAGTTTCCTGGTTACTCTGATCCATTTTCCAATATCAATAGCCCCTTGTTGGCCGATAATGAAATGATTAACCCGGTTCAGCAAAAAATGTATCGTAATTGGTTCCCGGATTGTATCTTAAACCCGCCGTTCTCATGGCTGGGTGAAGGCTTTTGCGGCAAATCCTTGGAACAACAGTTTATCCCTTATACTTATCCGCTGGAAGGCTGTTCGGAAGTAAAAATGTTCTATCGATACGGCGGATCTTTTATGGGGACAATGGCAGAAACCAATGACTGGATTCGGGCATATCAAAGTCCCAAACTTGAATGTATCGTAAATCAGTCTATTTGGTGGGATCCGGAAACCAAAATGGCGGATATTATACTGCCGGCTTGTACTAATTTTGAACGGAACGATATCTCTGAATGGTGTAACGCCGGAGGCTATGCCAAAGATGGTTTTTGCGGCAATAACTACCGGGTTATCATGTATCAGCATAAATGCATTGAACCGGTTGGAGAATCAAAATCAGACTATGATATTTTTACATTATTAGCCGAACGGCTAGGCTGCCGTGAAAAATATACCGAAGGACGGACGGAAGAGGATTGGATCAAGAAACTCTACGCCTTATCTGATATGCCGAAGGTAATGACCTATGAAGAGTTTAAGGAACGCGGCTATTACATTGTACCTGTTCCCGAACCCGAAGACTATAAAGCGACTCCGGCATTCAGGTGGTATTATGAAGACCGGCCCTGCGATACTCCGGATGCCTCGCCCGCTAAAAATAATCCGGAAACAGCAGGCAACTTAGGGACGTTTACCGGTAAACTGGAGTTTGTATCGGAGAGTCTTAAAAAATTTACGCCGGATGATGATGAACGTGCTCCTGTAGCCAAGTACCTGCATAGCTGGGAAGGGCATATGTCAAAGCTATATGCGAAATACCCGCTGCACCTGATTTCGCCGCATCCTAGGTTTGGCTACCACACTCAATACGATCATAGCGATGTTGATTGGTTGGCGGAAATACCTGAGCATCGCGTGGTTAAAGAAGATGGGAATGCTTATCTGGTGGCGAGGCTTCATCCCGATACAGCCCGTGAACGCGGCATCAGCGAAGGGGATATTATTAAGCTTTTTAATGACCGGGGTGTGGTGTTGTGCGTTGCCAGAATAACGGAGCGCACACCAAAATGTGTGATACATGCCTATTGTTCGTCTGGGAGGTATGTGCCGCTTGACCCGGGTTCGCCGACTAGTCCGGATAAGGGCGGCTGTGTGAATATTTTGACTAGTAAGCGAGCCATGTCTAAAAATGTTGCTGGCTTTGCCCCTAACTCCTGTCTAATTGATGTTGCTAAATGGGAGGGAAGATAAATGGCTAGATATTCGATGCTAATTGATGTTGATAAATGTACTTCATGCTATAATTGTTTTCTGGCTTGTAAGGATGAACACTGTGGCCGCGATAGTATGCCTATTGCCAAACCGCAACCAGAGAATGGCCATGCTTGGATAAGGATCATTGACAAGGAGCGGGGACAGTATCCAAAAATAAAAGTATCGTCTACGCCGGTTACCTGTATGCATTGTGACGATGCGCCATGCATCGCTCAAGCCCAAAATGGCGCGGTTTATCAAAGAAATGATGGAATTGTGATTATTGATCCTGAAAAATCTAAAAATCAGCATAACCTGGTTGAGACTTGTCCCTATGATGCGATTTTTTGGAATGATGCCGAAAAAATCCCGCAAAAGTGTACCATGTGCGCTCATCTTTTAGATCAAGGCTGGAAAGAGCCGCGATGCGTGGTGGCTTGTCCGACAGGCGCGCTGGTTTTTGGCGATATCGATGATTCTACTAGTGAAATAGCTAAGTTGATGGCTCAGTCAAATTTGGAAACTTATCGCCCTGAAATAGGTGCGAAACCGGCGGTAAAATATATAGGATTACCAAAAAAATTTATCGCTGGCACAGTCTGCTTTGCGGGGATAGATGAATGTGCAGAAAATGTCGCGGTGGAAATTACCGGCAAAAACTATCACAATAGGATGATGACCAATGGTTTTGGTGATTTTGAATTTGAAGGACTGGCCGATGACTGTGAGTATGAAATTACTATCAGGCTCAATGGCTATGTACCGCAAAGCTGTAAGGTTACAACCGAAAAAGACGTTTATATCGGCACAGTTTATTTGGAAAAATTAGCAACTGATAAATGGATTTAAATTACTTAAATGGTTTAATATGTATGCTGGCGCTTGATAAAAAATAGTCTGACTGTTATACTTAATGCAGCAACCAAAAGGAGCCGGTAGATGAAAACACAGCTTTTTTCAGCTCATGCGCAGCTTCCAGAAGGAACGGATATACATCAAACTTATCGATATGTTTCAGTAATTTTGAAGATTAATAGTGAAAATGGTCAAATAGTTGATTGTGCTGTTCCAATTTATTGTCAGCTTACTGCCGATTTTATTGCTGAAATAATTCGGGGCAAATCAATTGAAACCGACTTGCCGATTATCATTAAAGAATTCGATGAACGGCTGTTTACTGGTTCAAAACGGGCGCTTATCAGTGCGTTGCAAATGATTCGTGACCGCTATATGTTGGCTAAAAATAGGTTTTGTAAAACCGAGCTGTAGCCATAGCTCCAAAATTAATAACTAATACGAGTAGCTTGAATATGGTGTCAGAATAAAAATCTGATGCGAAATATGCTGGCCTAGCTCGCTAGAGAGGTTTAACGATTATTGTCGTTGCCTTTCTACGAGTTAGGCTTTTTGTTTTGCTCAGCATATAAAAAATAAATTAATCAAAGGGGGATTTAATATGACCAAGAAAATTTATGACCTGTCACAACCATGGGGGGTTGACACTCCCCTATGGCCGTTTCCGGGAGCGCGATCTGATCTTGAATTTAAAAGGGTAGAATATCTCGAACGTTTTCATAAGCGCAGTGTCATCTACACGGGAACCCTACATGCGGCCACGCATATGGATGCGCCGATTCATGTGCTACATCCGGAAGAGGGCGGCATCTATCTTGACCAAATACCACTAAAAAATTGTTTTGGGACTGGAGTAGTGGTTGATTTTCGCCACTTGGAGAAGTGGCATATTATTACGCCCGAAGATTTAGAACAAGCAACCCCGACCATAGAAGCGGGAGATTGGGTAATATTTAATACCGGCTGGCATAAGTACTGGCGTTATAACAACTATAAATACTTTAATTATTATCCTGGCCTTGGTCCCGAAGCCGCCAAATGGTTAGTTGCTAAGGGGGTTAAAGGGGTTGCTGGTACGTGGGGGGCAACTGACAGTCCGTTGTGGCACTATCCGTTGATTCAGACCATGCCGTGGCTAGATAAGGAGTATCGCCAGGAAACCGGCAAAAATCCTGACCTGGAGTTCCCGGAATATGAACCATGTCACCGATTGCTTATGGGTAATGGCATTGTCACAGTTGAAAACGCTGGGGGCGAAGTTGATGAAATAACCGGAAAACGGTGCACTATTGCCGCATTTCCATTTAAATGCGAAATGGCGGATGGAGGCATGGTGCGATTGGTTGCCATTGTCGAGGAATGAAAACATTATCTAATTATTAGCAAATAAAGTGAGCTGGGGGACAAAGCATGGAAGAGGTAGTAATAGTAAGTGCGGTACGGACGCCGGTTGGCAAGATTGGCGGAACTCTGCGCGATGTTCAGCCAGAAGAACTGGCTAAAGTCGTAATTGAGGAAGCAATTCGGCGGGCGCAAATTGATACCGAAACCATTGACGAAGTTATTTTTGGTCAGACTAAGCAAAGCGCTGAAGCCGCTAATCTGGCTAGAGTTGCGGCTTTAAAAGCAGGGATACCAGTGTATGTACCTGCCTACACCGTAATGCGCCAGTGCGCGTCAGGCCTGCAAGCCTTAAATAATGGGGCTCAGGCAATTATGTGTGGGCTGGCCAATATTGTGGTTGCCGGGGGAACGGAGAGCATGAGTAATGCCGTCTATTATTTAAGGCAGGCTCGTTATGGGTATAATGCCGGAAATGGTGTCTTATGCGATTCAAACATTGAAAGTCAACCGCGTTCACAGCCGATAGAAATATACGGCAAGTTAAACATGGGGTTAACAGCGGAAAATTTAGCGGTTAAATACGGCATTAGCCGGGAGGAACAAGACTTGTATGCAATGGGAAGCCAGACTAAAGCCAAAGCGGCTATCGAAACTGGAAAGTTTGTCGAGGAAATTCTGCCGGTAACTATTCCTAAGAAAAAGGGAGATCCGGTTGTATTTAGAGTTGATGAATTTCCGCGGCCAACAACCCTGGAAGGACTAGCTAGATTAAAACCGGCGTTTAAAGATGATGGTACGGTGACTGCCGGAAATGCTACTGGCCGTAATGATGGTGCCGCATGCCTGGTAATTATGTCCGCTAAGGAAGCTCAGCGACAAAATCTTAAACCGCTGGCGGTTTTACGCAGTCAGGCCGTAGTGGGAGTATCACCAGAATTTATGGGGATTGGACCGGCAGAAGCCACCAAGAAAGCGCTTAAACTAGCGGGCTTGAATTTAGGTGACATTGGGCGGATTGAAATGAATGAAGCGTTTGCCGCACAATGTTTGGCTGTAATAAAAGAACTAAATATGAATACGGATGTGCTCAACACAAATGGCGGAGCCATTGCCTTGGGGCATCCTTTGGGTTGTACCGGAGCAAAAATTTTGACCACTTTGCTATATGAGATGAAACGCACTGGTACAAAATATGGCCTTGCCACTTTGTGCATTGGCGGCGGCATGGGGATTGCCGACGTTGTTGAATTAGTATAGAACAGTCTAGCAATCTGCTGAGTGCGGCAACTGGACACATGCGTTCAACAGAAGGTATTCTGGTCAGAAAGCGAGGGACTGCGGCTATGATCTACGAAAATTTCGATCAACTGGTTCGACAAATTAATATTGGCAGTAAAGAAAAAAAAGTGGTAGCAGTTATGGCGGCTGAGGATAGCCATACACTAGAAGCTGTCGTACAGGCTGGTAGGGTCGGAGTTATAGAGTCGATATTGATTGGCGATAAGGGGAAAATTAGAGAACAGCTAACGCTATTGGATGAAAATCCTGCTAAATATTCTATTATTCATGCAAAAACAAGTGAAGAGGTTGTGCTTAAAGCTACTGGGCTAGTTAATGATGGTGAGGCCCAATTTTTAATGAAGGGCTTGCTACGGACTGGCGAAATGATGCGAACTTTACTTAGTGAAAAGGCCAGTTTTCGCACCGACCGACAGATGACCCATTTAAGCGTTGTCAAAATTCCTAATTATCATAAATTGATTGGCCTAACGGATGTGGCGCTTAGTATCTTACCGGACCTTGCCCTTAAACGGGTAATCGTTGAGAATGCAGTAAGTGCTATGAGCGTGATGGGCTTTGATGCTCCGAAAGTAGCCATCTTGGCGGCGGTTGAAACAGTCAACCCCAAAATGCCGGATACAGTTGATGCTGCTGCCTTAAAAAAACTGAATATTGATGGCAGTATTCCTGGTTGTACTATTGAGGGGCCAATTTCCTATGATTTAGCTATTTCCCAAGAGGCTGCCGAGTTAAAGGGGTATGAAAGTCAGGTCTGTGGTGATGTCGATTTATTGGTTGTGCCGAATCTGGCCACGGGAAATGTTTTACTAAAAGCGCTGCGTTATTCGGCTCAAGCAAGCAGTGCGGGAATTGTTGTTGGTGGCAAAGTGCCTTTGGTTTTAACATCGCGGGCTGCGGAAGTGGCTAGCAAATATTTGCCCATCATTTTGGCGGCTGCGGCTTCATCAGCCAAGGTACACTGAGCCTACAAGGGGGATCGGTTTATGGGAGATAAATCATATCGGATTCTTGCGATAAATCCTGGCTCGACATCAACCAAAATTGCGGTGTATCAAAATGAAAGACAATTATTTTCCGAGACGGTAATCCACAAGCCTGATGAACTGCTGCACTATAAGTTAATGATTGATCAGTTGGCGATGCGCCAAGCCGCAATAATGAGTAGCTTGGAAGAAGCTAACTTTTTGCTTGCGGGGTTTGCTGCTGTTGCAGGACGGGGTGGTAAACTTCCGCCGCTTAAGCGCGGAGCATATCGGATTAATCAAGCGATGGTCGACTTTTTGACGTATCGTCCAATTGACGATCATGCCTCAAATCTGGGGGCAATTATTGCGTATAGTATTGCTGAACCACTAAATATTCCTGCCTTTATCTACGATGCGGTTGTTGTTGATGAACTTGAAGAAGTTGCTAGGCTGTCAGGGGTTCCCGAGATCACTAGGCGGGCATCTTGTCATGTACTAAATATGCGCGCGATTTCGTTGAAAATTGCGCAAAAGATGGGGAAGAATTTATCCGACATAAATGTTGTCGCAGTCCACATGGGGGGCGGGATTAGCGCTGCGATAATTAGTAAAGGGAAAATGATTGATGTGATTACCGATGAAGAGGGCGCTTTTTCGCCGGAACGGGCAGGGCGGGTGCCTTGTCGGCAATTGGTCAATCTGTGTTTTTCCGGTAAGCATGATAATAAATCAGCGATACGAAGGATGCGAGGCAACGGTGGTTTAGTTGCTTATCTAGGAACAAACAACGCGCTTGATGTTGAAAAAAAAATTGAGCAAGGCGATAAATTTGCCGAAAAAGTTTATTATGGTATGGCCTATCAAGTCGCTAAAAGCATCGGTGAATTGGCCACTGTTGTCAGTGGCGACGTTGATGTTATCATCCTTACTGGTGCAATTGCTTACTCTAAACTGTTTACCGGATGGATTACTCAACGGGTGAAATATATAGCGCCTATTGAAATTGTTCCCGGGGAAAACGAACTGGAAGCGTTGGCTTTTGGTGCACTGAGGGTATTGACGGGGGAGGAAAAAGCTCATGATTTTATAGTTAGTGAAAAAATATCCAGGGAGAAAGACTAGGGTAGTAGGTGATAAGTATACTGTTGCCAACCGCCAATAAAAGATTTCGGCTAATTGCGTTTGCGTTTGTAAATAATATATCCCTGGTGAGAAGCAGTATGCACCTTGATTCTTCACCAGGGATATATTTTTACTACGCTAAAAAGTAAGGATGTAGCCTAGATTAATTTTATGCAGTAACATAAAAACAGAAAGACTTAGTTGACATATTATAAATAGCCTGATATACTAAAAAACCGTTACAGGTAAATTAAATGCGGTCGTGGCGGAACGGCAGACGCACCAGCTTGAGGGGCTGGCGCTCGCAAGAGCGTGGTGGTTCAAATCCACTCGGCCGCACCAAAACGCGGAAGTAGCTCAGCGGTAGAGCATCGCCTTGCCAAGGCGAGGGTCGCGAGTTCGAATCTCGTCTTCCGCTCCAATTAATTGTTAGGGCTACAGACAAGATAAAGTATTAGGGATGTTACCTTCACAAAATAGCAGTAATAAAAAAAGAAGTTGACATAAAAAAGAGAATACGATATACTGCATAAGCATCATAACAAAACCATATTCGGTGTCGATAGCTAAGAGGATCCACCTGTTCCCATATCGAACACAGTAGTTAAGCTCTTAAACGCTGAAGGTACTTGGCTGGAAACGGCCTGGGAGAATAAGTAGATG
>Ga0316602_10000057_pt1 | contig 118450 bp, 80 predicted proteins | sample OWC_soil_day10_C_FD_203103 | JGI IMG/M metagenome (GOLD analysis project Ga0316602, IMG submission 203103) | Wetland soil microbial communities from Old Woman Creek delta, Ohio, United States - OWC_soil_day10_CT | ecosystem: Environmental > Terrestrial > Soil > Wetlands | place: USA: Ohio...
AAGGCCTATAAGGAGCTTGATATGGTGCAAAAAATGGCACCTGTCTTTGAGAACCTGAAGGGAACATTCTCAGGCAACATGAGCATTCTTACCGATTTGGATGAGACCATGAGTCCCGTACTGGACACCATGCAAGGTGAAGGTACTCTGTCAACAAAAGATTTAAACTTAAGTGGCGTCAAGACGATCGATCTGATTGCGAGTGCATTAAAAAAACCTTCGCTAAAGGAGATGAAAGTGAAAGATTTAACAATCGACTTTACGATCAAAGACGGGCGTGTAGCTACCAAGCCATTCGATGTCAAGATGGGTGAATATAACATGAATCTTTCCGGTACCACCGGATTAGACCAAACCATTAATTATTCGGGCAAGGTAAAAATTCCAACTTCCGCAGGCAAACTGACTCAGCTATCAACAGTCGATTTGAAGATTGGTGGAACATTTACTTCTCCCAAAGTATCACTTGACACCAAGAGTATGGCCGCTCAAGTTGCTGAATCAGCAAAAAGCGAAGCCGTCAAAGCAATCGGAAAGAAGTTGGGACTGGATTCGGCTACAACTGCCAATACTGATTCGCTCAAGAAAAAAGTAACCGAGAAAGCCACTGAAAAAGTACTGGATTTCCTCAAGAAAAAGATAAAATAATGCTTCTGAGACTTTATGAAAAGAACAATAGCCTCCAAGATTTGCAGCAAGTTGTAGACATACTCAACGATGGAGGTCTCATCATCTATCCCACGGACACGATGTATGCCATCGGTTGTCATGGACTGAAAGAGCGGGCTATAGAACGTATTTGCAGAATTAAAGAGATTGACCCCCGCAAAAACAATCTCTCCATCATTTGCTACGATTTAAGCAGCATCAGTGAATATGCCAAGCTAGATAACAATACCTTTAAACTGATGAAACGCAATCTGCCGGGAGCGTTTACTTTCATCTTGAACACGGGTAGCAAACTACCCAAAATATTTAAGAATCGTAAAGAAGTGGGCATTCGTATGCCCGACAATCATATTACCAGTGAAATAGCCCGTTTACTAGATGCACCTATAATGACCACCACCCTACCACATGAAAAAGGTGATGATATGGAATACCTTACTACACCCGAACTGATCGATGAGAAATTTGGCAGCATGGTTAATTTGGTTATAGACGGTGGCATTGGTGGCATAGAACCTTCTACCATTGTAAACTGCGTGGATGGTGAAGCTAAAATTACCCGCCAAGGCAAGGGGGAACTAAAAGACTTTTAGCAAGTATATCTCCCGAAAAGAAGCCCCGCTTTTAGACATTTTATTTTCTAAAAACGGGGCTTCCTTATAATATGAAAGTGTACTACTTCAGCAATGAAACCGGATCAAGATTATCAGCCTCAATATCTTTAAAATAACGATACGTACCAACCTTCAACTCAAAAGTAGCAACATCATCACAAACGATGATGCCCTTTTGATGCATTTGCAAGGCACTTATAGTCCACATCTGTGATATGGCTCCTTCAACAGCATGATAAAGTGCACGAGCTTTGTTGTGTCCATTCACAATAATCAATACTTCTTTGGCTGAAAGCACAGTGCCCACGCCCACAGTGAGAGATGTCTTAGGTACCTTATCCACATCGTTATCAAAGAAACGGGAATTGGCAATAATCGTATCCGTGGTCAGTGTCTTGACACGCGTACGAGAAGATAGTGAAGAGCCCGGTTCATTGAACGCAATGTGTCCATCGGGACCAATGCCACCAAGGAATAGATCAATACCGCCATAAGAAGCGATCTTTTCTTCATAATCAGCACATTCGGCCTCCAAATCCGCTGCATTACCATTTAGTATATTCACATTACCGGGTAATACATCTACGTGGCTGAAAAAATTGTTCCACATAAACGAATAATAACTTTCGGGATGCGATTGAGGCAAGCCGACATATTCGTCCATATTGAATGTAACTACATGTTTGAACGACACTAGGCCTTTTTTATTTAGGTCGATTAATTCTTTATACATGCCTAGCGGAGATGAACCCGTAGGCAGTCCAAGCACAAAAGGAGTTTCGGCCGTGGGCTGAGCTTTACGGATACGAGCAGCAACATAGTTGGCTGCCCACTTAGAGATAGCCTGATAATCGGGCTGAATAATAAGTCTCATGTTCGATTGTTTTTAGTATGTTAATAAATTGGGGGAATTTTATTAGTAACTTGTTATCGATCTTGCTTTAAACGCTCCGCCATGGCTAGCCCGAGAGCTTCGCACTCATCGTAAGTTTGGTCACTCATCGATATTTTCATATCAATCGGTATACCCACAAGTTCGAACTTGCTTTTCTCTGCAAATGTGTTCATGTGCCGCAAAGCAGCACTCGACCAACAGAAAGAACCAAAGTAACCTAGATAACGATTCTTCATATCACGAGTTAATATCTTCGAAAGCAACGAATCGATTTCCGGATAGAGCTCATTGCAATAAGTAGCACTACCAATAATAAGACCTTTGTATTTGAATATATCGGCTATGATATAAGAAGGATGTCGCTTATTCACATTGTGAAGCACAATATTCTTTATTCCTTGTACAGACAACTCCAATGCAATAGCTTCAGCCATCTGCTCTGTGTTGCCGTACATTGTTCCGTAAACGATTACCACACCCTCTTCACCTTCGTATCGGCTCATCCTGTCGTAAATGTCCATAACCCGATCTTTCTGTTCTATCCATACAGGCCCATGAGTGGAGCAAATAGTAGTGATTCGTAACGGCGCCAACTTCTCAAGCGCTTTCTGCACAGCCGAACCATATTTGCCAACAATATTGGAATAATAACGTATCATCTCTTGCCAAAAAAGGTCGGTATTCAGGCGGGTATCCATAAAACCACCATCAAGCGTACCAAAAGCACCAAAACCATCACCTGAAAAAATAATACCTTCTGTTTCATCAAACGTCATCATCGTTTCCGGCCAATGCACCATAGGAGTTAGATAGAAAGTAAGTTTATGATATCCTAAATCCAGGGAATCACCATTTGCAATGAGGTATTGCTCTCCGGTAATGCCGTAAAAGCCTTCTACCATACCGAAGGTTTGCTTGTTTCCTACAATAATAATATTTGGATAATGCTGTTTAATTAAACCAAGAGAGCCCGAATGATCCGGCTCCATGTGGTTTATAATAAGATAATCAATAGGACGATCGCCTATAACTGACCTTATCTTATGAAGAAACACCTCAAAATAGCAAATATCAACCGTGTCAACCAAAGCTACCTTTTCATCATCTATCAGGTAAGAGTTATACGACACCCCGTAAGGCAAAGGCCATAGTCCTTCAAAAAGGTGTTTCGTACGATCATTCACTCCTACATAATGAACTTTTCCTTTGATTCTTGTCTTCTCTTCCATATTTCTCATTTTATAAAGCAAAAATAGTCCTTTTTTTCTTAACCTGCATACAACTCGCCTTGATAAGCACCTTTTTCTCTCATTCTTTTCTGTAAGCGAGCAGTAAATTCATAGTTTTTTAACCCCCAATCAGGAGCAATCAACAACTCCTTTGGAGATTGAGATATGAATCGTTCAAGAACAATATCCGAACGAAGATGCTGTATATAATCTATAACCAAATCAATATATTCATCCACCTCAAACAAATGGAAATCTTCCGGACGCTTAGCATATTCATACGCCATGCGTGTGCCCCGTACCAACTGTAGCTGATGCATCTTCAATGTATCGAGCGGCAATCGGGAGATAATAGCTGCCTGAGCAATAATCTCTTCAGGTGTTTCTCCCGGCAATCCAAGTATAACATGACCTCCCGTAAGTATCCCGCAAGCAGCTGTACGCTCCACGGCATCTATCGTCTCGGCATAAGTGTGTCCGCGATTAATGCGCTTCAAAGTTTCATCGTTAGTGCTTTCTATACCATATTCAACCAACAAGAAGTGGTGCTTGTTCAGCTCTTCGAGGTAGCGCAACAACTCGTCGGGCATGCAGTCGGGGCGGGTCCCGATAATCAAACCAACTACACCTTCTACACTCAACGCTTCTTCATACTTGCGCTTTAGCCCGGCAAGCTCGGAATATGTGTTGGTGTATGCCTGGAAATAGGCAAGATACTGCATTTCGGGGTATTTATACGAAAAGAAACGCTTTCCCTCTTCCAACTGCATGGTTATTGACTTATCCGTCTTGCAATAATCCGGATTAAACGTTTGATTGTTGCAATATGTACATCCGCCATTACCTTTACTACCGTCACGATTAGGGCAAGTAAAGCCGGCATTCAGCGAAATCTTTTGCACCTTATCAGTAAAATAGCGTTTCAGAAATACGGGAAATTCATTATATAGAGGAAGCTGATTCATTATTCGAACTAATTTAGCTGCAAATTTACGAATTTAGTTATTACATTTTCCTATTTTTGCATGATAAAGCGTAAATCAAAATTATAAAACGATGAAAAGATTAAGTATAATTCTTCTCTTTTGCCTGCTTGGCATGACAACTTTCGCACAAGGAAGCAAAACACTCGATTTAAAAGAAATCACGTCAGGTAAGTTTCGTCCGGAAGGTATACAAGGTGTTGTTCCCATGGCTGATGGTGAACATTATACCCAAATGAACACCGATGGAACACAAATTGTGAAATATTCGTTTAAAACGGGGCAGCAAGTAGAAGTTCTGTTTGATGTAACAAAAGCGAGAGAGTGTACCTTCAAGAAAATCGATGGATATGCCTTCTCACCGGACGAGAGCAAACTCTTGATTCGTACTGAAACTCAACCGATCTATCGTCATTCATACACGGCTGTACACTATTTGTATACCATTAAAAGAAATCTAGTAGAAAAACTTTCAGACGGCGGACCTCAACAAGCTCCTGTTTTCTCGCCCGATGGCAACATGGTCGCTTTTGTAAGAGATAACAATATTTTTTTAGTGAAGATACTCTATGGCAACAGCGAATCTCAGGTTACAGAAGACGGAAAGATTAATGAAGTGCTGAATGGAATACCCGATTGGGTATATGAAGAAGAATTCAGTTTTTCGCGAGCATTAGAGTTTAGTCCTGACAACACGATGCTGGCTTTCATCCGTTTTGACGAGAGCAAAGTACCTTCTTATTCTTTCCCTCTCTTTGCGGGACAAGCCCCCCACTACAGTGAACTGGAAAACTATCCCGGAGCCTATACCTACAAATATCCGAAAACCGGCGAAACAAATTCTAAAGTGTCTGTGCATACCTTCGACATTAAATCGAAAGTAACCCGAAAGATGAAGTTGCCACTGGATACAGACGGATACATACCTCGCATACGCTTTACTAAAAATACGAACAAATTGGCTATCATGACGTTGAATCGTCATCAAAATCGTTTTGATATGTACTTTGGTGATCCTCGCTCTACAATCTGCAAACTGATCTTGCGCGATGAAAGCCCTTATTACATCAACGAAAACATTTTCGACAATATCGTGTTTTATACTGAGCACTTTAGCTTTATCAGTGAAAAAGACGGTTACGCACATCTTTATTGGTACAGTATGGGTGGAAATCTCGTAAAACAAGTAACAAAAGGAAACTACGAAGTGAAACGATTTATCGGATGGGATTCTATATCCAATACTTTCTATTACGAAAGTAACGAAGAAAGTCCTCTGCGACAAGCCGTTTACAAGATAGATAAAAAAGGAACAAAGACAAAATTATCAGAGAAGATCGGAACCAATGCTGCTATTTTCAGCACATCCATGCGCTATTACATGAACACTTACTCCAGCTTGCAAACGCCAACAATCATTACACTAAACGACAACAACGGAAAAGTGCTCAAAACGTTGGTGACCAACGATAAACTGAAAGCAACACTGGCTGAGTATAACCTCCCACAGAAAGAGTTCTTCCGCTTCAAAACATCTCAAGGCACAGAACTCAGCGGTTGGATGATAAAACCGGCAGGTTTTTCTACTTCAAAGAAATATCCGGTACTAATGTATCAATACAGTGGCCCGGGTAGTCAGGAAGTAGTAGACAAATGGGGAATAGGAGGCGATCGTGGTGGAATAGGCTGGGATGCTTACATGGCTAGCAAAGGTTATTTGGTGATTTGTGTAGACGGACGCGGAACAGGCGGACGTGGGGCCGAATTTGCCAAATGCACTTATCTGAATCTGGGAGTAAAAGAGGCTCAAGATCAGGTTGAGACAGCCAAATACATGGCTAAACAACCCTATGTTGACAAAACACGTATAGGTATTTGGGGTTGGAGTTTCGGAGGATATATGACCGTTATGAGCATGAGTGAAGGTACACCTGTGTTTAAAGCCGGAGCAGCAGTAGCAGCAGTTACCGACTGGAAATATTACGACACTATCTACGGAGAGCGTTATATGCGCACTCCCCAAGAAAACGCAGAAGGATACAAAGCCGGATCGGCATTTACGCGTGCGGCCAATTTAAACGGGAGATTATTACTCGTTCATGGTATGGCTGATGATAACGTGCATTTCCAAAACTGCGCAGAATATAGCGAATGTCTGGTGCAAGCTGATAAACAGTTTGACATGCAAATATATACTAACCGTAACCATGGGATTTATGGTGGCAATACACGCTTCCATCTGTTCACAAGGTTGACGGAGTTCTTTCTTACTAATTTATAATAATATGGCAAATAGAATACAAAAACCCGAATGGTTAAAAATAAGCATAGGTAGCAACGAGCGTTACAGTGAGACAAAGCGCATTCTCGACTCTCACAACCTGCATACAATATGCAGTAGCGGCCGTTGTCCTAACATGAGCGAATGCTGGGGCAGAGGAACAGCGACCTTCATGATTGGAGGTGAAATATGTACCCGTAGTTGTAAGTTCTGTAATACACTAACAGGACGCCCTTTAGCTCTGGATGAACAAGAGCCTACACATGTGGCCAAATCCATCGCACTGATGAAATTGAAACATGCAGTGATTACCTCTGTAGATCGTGATGATCTGCCCGATCAAGGTGCAACGCATTGGGCAAAAACGATCAATGAAGTAAAACGCCTGAATCCGGGACTCACTACCGAAGTACTTATACCCGATTTTCAAGGGCACACAGATCTTGTAGACATTGTCATTGCTGCGAGTCCGGATATCATCTCACATAACATGGAAACCGTGAGAAGAATAACCCCACAAGTGCGCAGTGCAGCCAACTATGACACTAGTCTTAAAGTGCTTAAGCATATTGCAAGCAAAGGAGTTGTTGCAAAATCAGGTATCATGGTAGGTTTAGGCGAAACCCCGCAAGAAGTGGAAGAGTTAATGGACGATTTGCGCTCAGCCGGTTGCCGCATACTCACCATCGGTCAATACCTGCAGCCCACCCGCAAACATTATGCTGTTGCAGAATATATTACTCCTGCGCAATTTAGCATTTACAAAGCAATCGGACTAAGCAAAGGATTCGATCAAGTAGAAAGCGGCCCTTTGGTTCGCTCCTCTTACCATGCAGAGAAACACATCCTTAAATGATAACGAACATATTTCTTAATCGGTTGTTTTTAATAAAAAACGATAGATTACACGAAAATGAATCATAAGAGAGTTCTTTCTATTGCTTTCAATATGTCTCTGGGGTTTATTCCGGCTACCATATCCATATTATTGTGCGAATTTATATCGCAAGACGCCTCTATCTATATTGGAGCAGGACTTGGATTGGTTTATTCTTACATCATACTGTACAAAGTTAAACCCCAGATTCATAATTTCATTTTATACATATCCACTGCTGTATTGGTTTTTCTTTCACTTGCAACACTTTCACCTATTGGTTATTGTCCGCAAGGAAACCTGCCTATTACTTTAGAAGCAAGTATTGTCCTTCCGATGCTCATTCTACATTTACATAAAAAAAGGTTTATCAATTATTGCCTAAAAAGAAAAGATGCCTGCGATAAACGAAATGTAGTACAAAGTGCCGAATCGACCATTGTGTCTTCTCGTATAGTACTCATATTAGCAGCTTCTCATTTTGTTCTGATTACTATCTATATGATAGCGACGCATAATACTCTCAATGCAACAACACATTTGTGGCTATTTCGTTTAGTACCTGCCTTTATATTCATCCTTAGCATCATTTTCAATCAATTTGGCATCAACTATTTTAATAAAATAATGAAGAATGCTGAACATGTACCCATCGTCAACGATAAAGGAGATGTAATAGGGAAAAGCCTGAAAATAGAAGCGATTAATTACAAGAACATATATATCAACCCTGTAATACGTATAGCACTCATAAATCGTGGGATGATTTTCTTATGTAATCGCTCACAAAACTGTATCTTAGACAAAGGTAAAACAGATATACCTTTAGAATGCTACTTACGCTACAATGAAACCTTGGAAGAAGGTATAGCAAGACTAATAAATTATGTATTTCCGACAAATCCAAACATACCGGTTTCATTCAGCACAATGTATCATTTCGAGAATAATATTACCAATCGGCTAATCTATTTGTTTGTAGCCAACGTAGAAGATGATTCTTTACTATGCAACAATCATTTCAGAAATGGAAAGTTGTGGACTCTTCACCAAATGCAGCAAAATATAGGAAAGAACTACTTTAGTGAATGCTTGGAGCTCGAATATGAGCACCTAAAAGAAATCATTTATACAAAAGAAAAATACAAGGAATCTTAGATAACTCGGGGATTTTTCCACGCCAGTCCTTCAATGTACGGGTTTTTATGTATTCTCCCTCGCAAGTCAGGTTAGCAGCTATACAAAGTTTCGTTTGCGGACGACAATTGCTTAAAATATCTTCCAACATCTTATTATTGCGATAGGGCGTTTCAATAAATAGCTGTGTCTGATCCTCTGCATAAACCCGTTGTTCAAGAAATTTAAGCTTCTTGCCACGTTCTGAAGGTTCTATAGGAAGATATCCGTGAAAAGCAAAACTCTGCCCATTAAAGCCCGATCCCATCACAGAAAGAATGATAGAAGAAGGACCTACCAAAGGAACGACTTTTAGATTTTTCCGCTGAGCCATTGCAACAACATCAGCTCCCGGATCGGCTACAGCCGGACAACCTGCTTCAGAAATAACCCCCATTGACAATCCATTAAGCAAAGGTTGCAGGTAGCCGGAAATATCGTCCGGCGAAGTATGCTTGTTCAATGGGTAAAAAGTAAGAGAATCAATATCAATATCGTGTTCTACCTTCTTAAGAAACCTACGGGCAGAGCGTATATCTTCTACAATAAAATGCTTTATCTCTAGAATTACCTCTCTATTATAAGAAGGTAAAACCATTTCGAGACTAGTATCTCCAAGAGTAACCGGCAATAAATAAAGAGCCTTTTCCATATCAACGAAAACTATATTTTCAGATAGCATATTCAGTTTCAGCCAGCATATGGCGGTAATCCGTAATCAGCAGCAAATCATGCAGTGTAACATTTTTATTTCGCTCCATGTATGAAGTCACAATCTGCGTTCCCATCCAAGTGCCTAATAGAGAGGGCGAGTCCTCACCAAAAAAGGATGTAAAAGGAGCAGGTCTTGTATATATTCTGACTAACATAGGGTCTGTAGCATTCAAATGTCCACTCGTTTGCATAAATTTCCATATTCTTCCTTCATTCTCCTCACACCAAGTCTTCTCTGCGGCTGAATAGCCTAAGATACCTTCGAAACAATGGCTGTCTAATATTTCTTGAACAATATAATTGATCTTTCCATAGTGAAGCATAACGTCGAGCAAAGTCCTTCTTCCATCAGTTGGAAGTGGATATTCACTTAGTAAATAGAACAGAAAGCAATCCGGGACAATACGTTCAGGAGACATTGAGCGGCACTGATAATCGTAATAGTAACGCTTATAAAGAGGGTAATCCTCGCCCATATACTTATCAAGACTGATGCCTAACAAGCTGTCTCCTACAACAATCGACTCATTAAGGGCTGAAACCTGAGAATAAATTTTCGGTATCTTAATATCCGGAATTTCTTTCTTCAGATGATTAAAGCCTTTAGTCAATTTACGTTCAATTTTGGTTAAATCAGCAAATTTAACTTCCACATCAGCCATCAGGTGAAGTAATGTGGTGTCAGAATAGAAAAATTTTAGCTTTTGGGTAATATTATCGTCATCCACGTTACCAATGGCAAGCACATCTTCTATCAGTATCTTGGTCGCTTGCATATTTTCTGTGTTCATCTTCTGCAAAGCAGATAAGCTGTTGAACTTAACATACTCATTCAACAGCTTATCATAACGAACCACCGATATTTTTTCATTTTCCTCACGCTCTGCAAGTTTGCTATTATTTAACTTACAAGATGTGAGAATCAAGCATACAAGAAAAGAAAAATATACCGCCCGTAGTCTCATCCTTCATTGACATAAAGGATGAAACTAATAGGAAGTAGTGATAAGCTATCGACTTCAGACTTTTTATCCATAAATAATCTGTCCCTTTTCGTCTTTATACTCATCATCGATACCTTTCTCATAGGTTGTCATAGCACGAAGACTCATACCAACACTTGAGAACCCTCCATCGTGATACAAATTCTGCATGGTTACTTTACGAGTAAGATCAGAGAACATCATAATGCAATAGTCGGCACATTCATCAGCCGATGCATTCCCCAATGGAGACATACGATCTGCAAAATCAAACAATTTATCCATTCCCTTAACACCTGCTCCGGCAGTAGTCATAGTTGGTGATTGAGAGATTGTGTTCACGCGTACATTGTGTTCACGTCCGTAAATATAACCAAAGCTACGAGCTATCGACTCCAGCAGAGCTTTTGCATCTGCCATATCATTATATCCAAAGAATGTGCGCTGAGCAGCAACATAGCTCAATGCTAAGATTGAACCATATTCTTCCACTGCATCCATTTTCTTAGCTACTTGTATCATTTTATGAAATGATACAGCCGAAATGTCGAGAGTTTTGTCTAGCATTTCATAGTCAAGATCATCATACGTACGCTTTTTACGCACATTTGGAGACATGCCGATAGAGTGCAATACAAAATCAACCTTTCCTCCCAATATCTCCATCGAACGTTTAAACACATTTTCCAGGTCTTCAACACTCGTTGCATCTGCCGGAATAACTTCACAATTAAGCTTTTCGGACAAAGCAGAAACTTCTCCCATACGAACAGCGATAGGAGTATTTGATAATGTAATAGTTGCACCTTCTTCAACGGCCTTTTCAGCTACCTTCCAAGCGATGGATTGTTCATTCAACGCTCCAAAGATAATACCTCTTTTTCCTTTCAATAAATTATAATTCATACCTATTTAATAGTTAAATTAGGTTGCAAAGATACGAACTTTCTCCATAGAACGAGACATCTAGAGAAAAGAAAAAGCAAAATCAACAAAAAATCCACCTAAACCAACAAATAGTACACATGATAAAAGCTATTCAAGAATATATTTGCACTTGATAAATAAAGAGACTTTTATCTATTATTATGAACCCAAAGAACTCTCACAACGAATGGATACAGTAACCAGAAAGTTTGTTATGCCTGCATTTGTAGGCTTTTCACTATTAATCGGAAGTACTAACATTAGCGCTCAAATTCCAAAACCTATTGATATCATTGATAACTCGACCAATTCTCCTTTAAAACAATTAATATACGCCGATCTACCTTTTGAGATGCAGGCAGTGAAGCAACCTTTTTTTCCAAAATATGCAGTCAACATTCTCAGCTTTGGAGCCAAAGGAGACGGCATTACGCTAAATACGCAAGCCATAAACAATGCTATTAAAGACGTAAATAGCAAAGGCGGAGGAAAGGTCGTTATTCCCGAAGGATTATGGCTCACCGGACCCATAGAATTGCTTAGTAACGTTAATTTATATACAGAACAGAATGCACTTATAATATTCAGCAACGATTTTAGTACTTATCCTATCATTCAAACTTCTTTTGAAGGATTGGAAACTCGACGTTGCCAATCGCCTATATCAGCTCGCAATGCAGAGAATATTGCCATCACCGGATACGGTTCATTTGATGGCTCCGGAGATGCGTGGAGACCAGTAAAAAAAGATAAACTAACCACGGCACAATGGGATAAACTTATAAAGTCGGGTGGCGTACTCGATGGAGATAAAAAAATCTGGTACCCCACAGCCGGTTCATTGAAAGGTGCTTTGGCCTGCAAAAATTTCAACAACCCGGAAGGGATAGAGACAGATGAAGAGTGGAATGAGATTAAGCCTTGGCTTCGCCCTGTGATGATTAGCATAGTGCAGAGCAAAAAGGTATTGCTTCAAGGCATTACTTTCAAAAATTCACCCAGCTGGTGCATCCATCCACTGTCGTGCGAAGAGATCACAATCGATAATGTAAAAGTATTCAATCCATGGTATTCTCAGAACGGGGATGCACTTGACCTGGAATCATGCAAAAATGCGCTTATCAAGAATTGTATATTCGATGCCGGTGATGACGCCATCTGCATTAAATCGGGTAAAGATGAAGACGGGCGTAAAAGAGGTGAACCTTGCCAAAACGTACTGGTACTTAACAATACAGTACTGCATGGGCATGGCGGTTTTGTGGTAGGTAGCGAAATGTCGGGAGGAGTGAAAAATGTATTTGTGTCCAACTGTACTTTCATGGGTACCGACGTAGGCCTTCGTTTCAAAAGTACTCGCGGACGTGGTGGCGTGGTTGAAAACATTTTTATTGAAAACATCAATATGATTAATATCCCAAACGAACCATTATTATTCGATTTGTTTTATGGAGGTAAAGCTCCCGATGAACTTACGGATGATGATAAACAAGAAAAAATAGATCTGATGCCTGTGAGTATTGAAACACCTGCCTTTCGAAATATTCATATATCGAACATCTATTGTAAAGGCGCGGGACGTGCTATGTTTTTCAATGGCTTACCAGAAATGCCAATACAAGATGTGACTGTAAAGGATATTATTATTTCGGATGCAGCAGAAGGAGCGGTAATAAGCCAAGCAGAAGGTGTGACCATGAATAACATCAAGATTATCACCCCAAAAGGTCCTACCCTACAAGTAAAAAACACCAAGAATTTAAGTGTGGACGGTACGCTATACAAAAACATTGACTCTAAAGGAAAAACGATGGAGTTCTAGTAAATTTGCGTATCCATCATGCCCCAAAGCCCTTCTTGAAAACAGACTTTAGTGCGTGCACGTTTTACCTTAGAAACGTGTACGTTCATCACGCAAAGCGTGTGCGTTTCATTGATAATTCCTGAAACAAAAGGAAAGAGGCAACAAACTAAGTAGTTATTCAATCAAAATTAATAGAAGAAACTGAGTCTTTTCTCTTACATTTGTATCATTATATAAAACACAGATTCCATGAAGAAAGAAATTGCAAGTATTCTATTGTTTTTATGTGCCTGCCCCGCAGGCATGTTTGCTCAAAGTGGAGAGAAAACCATCTCTATAGAAATCACAAATGATTGGACAAAGGCTAAAGTGGATGAGCCGATCGTTCTCAAAGTCAATGATTTGAAAGCCGGATTCACCGTGAAATCGGCTACCATTTGGGAAGGCAGCACCGAAATACCCTCGCAGTTGGATGATTTGAATGGTGATAGACGTGCCGACGAACTGGCTTTTGTCACTAATTTAGCTCCTAAAAGCAAAAAGACAGTAAAGATTATACTTTCTCCCAAGAAGTCAGACAAACAATACACGCCTCGTGTATATGCTGAGATGCTTGTCAGCGACAAAAAAGGGAAACACGTACCTGTACAATCGATAACCATTCCCGGAACAAGTAACATCTACAATCAGATGCATCATCACGGACCGGCTTTCGAGTCTGAATTGGTTGCTTATAGATTATACTTTGATGCTAAACAAACGGTAGACCTTTATGGAAAGTTCAATAAAGGATTTGAGATCAAAGAGTCCCAGTTCTATCCTACCGACGAACAATTAGCCCGCGGTTTTGGCGATGATGTATTGCGAGTAGGCAGCAGTTGTGGTTTAGGTGCTCTGAAAGGTTGGGATGGGAAAAAAGCGACCCACATTGAACCGGTCTCCACCCGTACAGAGCGTATTCTAGCCTATGGCCCGATACGTACCGTAACCGAAATAGAAGCAAACGAATGGCAGTATCAAGGTGCGGAACTAAATATGATCAATCGCTATATACTATACGCCGGGCATCGTGATGCAGTTGTAGAAACATTCTTTGAAGAGCCTTTGAAAAAAGAGATGTTTTGCACAGGTGTTCAAGACATCCTCGGTTCGGTTTCTTACTCTGATCACAAAGGTTTAGTAGGTTGCTGGGGAACAGATTGGCCGGTAAACGACACAGTGAAATACGCCAAAGAAACCGTTGGGCTCGCTACTTACATCCCTCAAAAATACGTAAAAGCGGAAGTGAAAGACAAAGTCAATTACCTATATACCATTGGCGCTGAAGGAGCAACGTACCTCCGATACAATATTACATTTACCTCAATGAAAGAAACATTCGGATACAAAACGCCTGAAGCTTGGTTTGCTTACATCCGCCAATGGAAAGAAGAGTTAGAACATCCGGCAGTAATTACAATTAAACGATAGAACTAAAATTACCCCATAATTAAGCCGGTTCCGTATAATAATAAATCCAATAAACATGAAAAAATTAACTGTAGTCCTTACCTTCTGCCTATTGGCAACTTTGCCTGTTTTGGCGCAAAAGAACTATGTATCTCAAGTATGGGTAGCTGATAAAGGCGACGGAACTTATCGTAATCCGATCATTCATGCAGATTATTCTGATCCGGATGCCTGCCGTGTGGGAGACGATTACTACATGACATCTTCCAGTTTCAATTGCCTGCCAGGTCTGCAAATCCTTCATTCAAAAGACATGGTTAACTGGACCATTATTGGTGCAGCCATACCTTATACCCTAACCCCAATTGATGAACCAGAGAAGCCACAACACGGTAATCGGGTATGGGCACCTAGCATCCGCTACCACAATGGAGAATTTTACATCTTCTGGGGAGATCCCGACCAAGGTGCCTTTATGACAAAAGCAAAAGACCCTAAAGGTCCGTGGACAGAACCAATTTTGGTAAAACCCGCTAAAGGGGTTATTGATACAACACCACTTTGGGATGACGATGGACGTGTATATTTAGTACATGGATACGCCGGTAGCCGCGCCCAGCTTAAGAGTATACTTGGCATCTGTGAACTAAATGCTGAAGCTACCAAAGCCATTACACAATCTCGCATTGTATTCGATGGACACGATAACCACGAAACGGTAGAAGGTCCAAAGCTTTATAAGCGCAATGGATACTACTATATCTTTGCTCCGGCAGGTGGAGTACCCACCGGTTGGCAATTAGTACTCCGCTCAAAGAATGTATATGGCCCTTATGAAGAAAAGGTGGTGTTGCATCAAGGTAAAACGACCATTAACGGCCCTCATCAGGGAGCTTGGTTAGACACCACTACGGGAGAAGATTGGTTCTTGCATTTTCAAGATGCTGGAGCATACGGCCGCTTAATCCACTTGCAACCGATGAAGTGGATTAATGACTGGCCTGTCATTGGTATAGACAAAGACGGCGACGGATGTGGTGAGCCGGTACTCTCTTATAAAAAGCCTAATGTTGGCAAAACATATCCCATCTGTACTCCACAAGAAAGTGATGAATTCGATGGTTTTACCCTCTCTCCACAATGGCAATGGCATGCAAATATTAACGAGAAATGGGCTTATTTTGCAGGTGATAAAGGGTATGTGCGTCTTTATTCCTACCCTGTTTCGTTCGATTACAAAAACTTGTGGAATGTGGCCAATCTGATGCTCCAGAAGATGCCGGCTGATAACTTTGTGACTACAACGAAACTTAACTTTAAGCCTACCAAGAAGTACAAAGGCGAACGTACAGGACTTATAGTTATGGGATTCGATTATGCCGGATTGATTCTGGAAAACACGGATAATGGCATTGTACTTTCACAAGTTGAATGCAAAAGCGCGAATAAAGGGACAGCTGAACAAGTCAATGGAACAGTACCATTAAAAAATGGCGAAATCTATCTCAAAACAGAGTTCAAAGCGGGACAAAAGAAACTTAAAGAAGGTGAGGTAGGCTCAAACGCCATTGTTACCTGCACATTCAGCTATAGCTTGGATGGCAAGAAATATCAAACTCTAGGCAATGCTTTTCAGGCAAAAGAAGGAATGTGGATAGGAGCCAAAGTTGGAACTTTCTGCACCCGCCCCGCAATAGTAATCAACGACGGTGGATGGACAGAAGTTGACTGGTTTAGAGTAACCAAGAAGTAAAATAAAATTCGATCATTGATTGACTTAGATAAACGTGCCGCTCTGGTGAGCAGCACGTTTTCTTTTTTCAGTCTCTGCCAAGTCATGCAAAAGTTGTACCTTTGCATGAAAACAGATAAAGAGAATGAAGAAACTTATCATATTCGACTTAGATGGAACGCTATTAAACACCATCGCCGATTTAGCGAACAGTACCAATCATGCACTGCGAAAGCTTGGATATCCCACGCATGAGGTAGAAGCTTATAACTTCATGGTAGGCAACGGAGTAAATAAATTATTCGAAAGAGCTCTACCCGAAGGAGAAAAAACAGAAACCAATATTTCTCGGGTACGGGCAGAGTTTATGCCCCATTATGATCGACACAATGCCGATGAAAGTCGTCCATACCCGGGCATACCCGAACTCCTTAAGCAGTTACAAGCAGAAGGAAAAATGATAGCTGTGGCATCAAACAAGTATCAGGCTGCTACACAAAAACTAGTAGATCGATATTTCTCTGAAGCACCATTTATAGCTGTATTCGGACAGCGAGAAGGCATTAAGGTGAAACCCGATCCGACTATTGTTCTCGACATCCTTAAGATTGCTAATGTAGAACCACAGGAAGTACTTTATGTGGGAGATTCAGGAGTGGATATGCAAACAGCCCAAAACAGTGGAGTAAGTGCCTGCGGAGTGACTTGGGGATTCAGACCCCGCACTGAATTGGAAGCTTTTCAGCCAGACTATATTATAAAAAAGGCTATGGATATTCTACCCATAGTTAAATAATAGCCCACAATACACTCTTTCTATTTAAAAGAAAGTAACGATAGCAGGCCTATATCGTGAGACATAGGCCTGCTATCGTTGTTGACTAAAACAATTAATACAAGCATAAAAACAGATATTGCACACTCTTCAATTAAGCATGTTCTATTTTTGCACCGATAAAACATACGTTATACTCTATAACAACTTAATTACTAAAAATGCATAGAATGTCTAAGAAAATGAAAAACATGCGCATGGTATTGTTTATGCTTTCTGCAGCAATATCGCTAAACCTATCAGCGCAAAGCATCACTCTTACAGGTAAAGTGAAGGACAAAACAGGAGAAGGAGTCATAGGCGCTTCTGTCCTGGAAAAAGGTACAAACAACGGTACGATAACTGATATGGAGGGACAATTCACCCTCAAAATTTCAGGAAACAAACCTTTAACCATTTCATACATAGGTATGAAGTCACAAGAAATAAATATCAAAGGCAAGACAAAAATAGATATTGTCTTGGAAGATGATGCACAAGCATTAGACGAAGTTGTCGTTATTGGTTATGGTAGCGTTTCTAAAAAGGACTTAACAGGATCAGTCGCTTCAGTAAGTGCGAAACAATTGGAATCTATTCCAGTATCAAGCGCCGCCGAAGCATTGCAAGGTAAAATGGCTGGTGTTCAAATCACGACAGCAGAAGGTTCACCAGACGCGGAAATAAAGATTCGCGTTCGTGGTGGAGGTTCATTATCCCAAGATAATTCACCTCTTTATATAGTAGATGGTTTCCCTGTGACAAGTATTTCGGATATTGCACCGACAGATATTCAAACAGTTGATGTACTGAAAGACGCATCTTCAACAGCAATTTATGGCGCAAGGGGAGCAAATGGAGTTATCATTATTACAACGAAATCGGGTAAACAAGGCAAAACACAAGTTAATTTCGGAGCATCCTTTGGTTTCAGAAAAGTTGTAAAAGAGATCGGTGTTCTTAATCCTTACGAGTATGCGATGTACCAATATGAATTAGATCAATCAGGTACTTATTATGGCAGCTATGATGATTTAGAAATCTACAAATCAGTGAAAGGGACTGATTATCAAGACGAAATATTTGGGCGTACAGGTAATCAACAATCATATAACCTTAGTGTTAGCGGCGGTGCACAAACAACAAAGTATAGCATTAGTTACGCTCGCAACGACGAAAAAAGCATCATGAAAGGTTCTGGATACTCAAAGAATAATATTAATGCTAAAATCAATACAGAGATAAACAATTGGCTAGCTCTGGACTTTAATGCCCGTCTGATTTATCAAAAAATTGATGGTTTAAGCGGTGGCGCTGATAATGAATCAAGTGCAGTGAATTCATTGGTTGCACAATCCATAACTTATCGTCCTATATCCATGTTAACAGAAGATACAGAAGACGACGAAAATACCACAAACGCTCAATATACTCCACTCGAACGTCTAGATGCTACTTATAAGAAACAAACAAAGTTCCAACAAAGTTACAATGCGGGATTAAACTGGACACCTTTTAAAAGGTGGAAATTCAGGAGCGAATTTGGCTATGGCTGGAAATATGACAATACCGATCAAGTTTGGGGATATCAAGCAACCTCTAACTCTAAGTTTGGTTACGCTGGACTACCACAAGCATATATTTCCAAAGTGAATAATAAGAATTGGAGAAATGCGAACACATTGACTTATGATAACAACAAATTATTTAATGGTAGAGACAAATTAAATATCATGATCGGGCAAGAACTTTCATCTAGCCAAAGTACTAAAACGTATTTGACATCTGTGAATTTTGATGCTGAAGCAACAATTAATGAAATACTAGCAGCTTTGGGCAATGGCACCGCTTTACCTACCACTACTTATATCGGTATAAAGGATAACCTCCTTTCATTTTTCGGACGAGCTAACTATACATTCAAAGATAAATACTTATTCACCGCCACAATGCGTGCCGATGGTTCAAGTAAGTTCACGAGTAATAACAGATGGGGGTATTTCCCCTCGGCTGCATTTGCTTGGCGCCTCTTCGACGAGCCATTTATGCAAAACACAAAAGAATGGTTATCAAATTTAAAATTCCGTCTAAGCTACGGAGCTGCTGGGAATAATCGTATTCCTGATGGATCTATGTACAGTACTTTCTCGGTTGCTGGCACTGGTGATAAAAGTATCTATTTTGACGATGCTGCTGCAACCGTATTAGCTCATGGGGATGTACTCTCAAATCCTGATTTAAAATGGGAAGTTACCATCGCAAGAAATGCTGGCCTTGATTTCGGTTTCTGGAATAACAAACTTTCCGGCTCGCTAGATTTTTATTGGAACACAACCAAAGATCTCCTAATGAAAACCACGATTGCGTCTGCTTCTGGGTACAGCTACCAATACAAAAACATGGGACAGACTTCCAATAAAGGGATTGAGCTACAGCTAGATGCAGTTTTGATTGATAAGAAAAATTATGGATTAAATATCAATTTCAATGCCTCTTACAACCGTGGGAACATTGATAAATTGAATGGAAGTTCATATTGGCAAAGTAGTAAATGGGGAGGTAGCGCAGCAGCAGGTCTTCAAGACTTTCTTGTGGAAGAAGGAGGACGTCTCGGCGAAGTTTACGGATATAAAACAGATGGTTTTTATACGGCAAATGATTTTACATTCAATGAATCTGCCGGTACATATACTTTAAAAGACGGAATTGTCAGTAGTAGTTCTTTAACGGGAGGAAATCTCTATCCTGGTAGTATTAAGTTGAAAGCCGACGAAAACGGAAATATTAATAAAGTACGTTTAGGCAATACGGTTGCACCGATTTCAGGTGGTTTTGGAATTAATGGGCGCATCAAGAACTTTGATTTCACTGCGTTTTTCAACTATAGTTTGGGTAATAAAATAGTGAATGGAAGTAAACTTGGCTCGAGTTTCTACAGCTTATCATCTAAAGGCTGGAACTTAAACGATAACTTCACATTAGCCAAACGCTACTCATGGATTGATCCCACAAACGGTACTAATCTGTTAAGCAGTTCCTCAATTAAAACTCTTGGATCCGAATATGTGACAAGTCGATTAAATGAAATAAATACCAACGCTACTATGTGGAATCCCGCAGGCTCAACAGTAATGCCATTAATCGACTGGGCAGTAGAAGATGGCTCATTCTTGCGCGTAAATAATGTCACCATCGGTTATACTATTCCAAAATCATTAGTGTCAAAACTCCAAATGCAAAATATACGCATATACTTAACTGGATACAATCTCTATTGCTTTACTAAATATTCCGGTGCAGATCCAGAAGTTGATAGTAGTACAAGCACTCCTATGACTCCAGGCATTGATTATTCAGCATATCCTAAGAGTCGCTCATTTGTAGGTGGCATTAACGTAACATTTTAATGAAAATACGAGATAAAATATGAAAAAGATCATTAAGACAATTATAATAGGAATCGGAATAGCAAGTATGTTATCTTGCTCTGATTTTCTAGAACAGACCTCTCCGTCTGAAGTAACAGCTACAACCGTTTTTAACTCAACGGCTTATACAGAACAAGCTTTAAATAAAGTTTATTCCGGCTTAACACTAGACCATACTTACGGTTGTCGCATCCCTCTGAATTTTGCCACTAATTCCGATATTGAACTAATTGATGGATTAGATAAAGACGGAACAGGAAATTCTGTTGCAATAAATGAACGCGGAGCTTGCAATTACAATCCAAGTTCAAGCTGGACTAAACTAGATAATAACTGGACAGAATGTTTTCAGATCGTAGAAAACGCCAATATTGTTATTGAAGGCATAGAGGGCAGTAGTTTAATTACCGAAGGTAATAGTTCAAGAGAACAAATGCTTAGATATGAAGGTGAAGCACTAACTATCCGCGCGATGGTTTACTATGACATGATTAAAAATTATGGTGACATACCGATGAAATTCGAGACCACAAAGTCAGATGGTTCAAATATATACTTGCCGAAAACAGATCGTGATACTATCATGGAATATCTCATCACAGATCTAGAAAAAGCGATTGATTACCTACCCTGGGCAGGAGAATCAAGCTATACAACTGAGCATGCGACAAAAGGTTTCGCACATGGTTTATTAGCACGCATAGCACTTTCTTATGCCGGATATTCTATCCGTGAAGAATCAAAGTCCTCTCTCGGGTATGAAACTCTGGCAAATAGTGACGAAACTTATCCGACTCAACGACCAGGTAGTGATAAGAGAAAAGAGCTCTATGAATTAGCCTTGACACATTTGGATGCAGTAATAGCTAGTGGAGTTCATCTACTAAATCCAGATGTTGAAAACGAATGGTATTTAATTAATCAATGCACCTTAGATCAAACTTATAGAGAAAATCTTTTTGAAGTAGCTCATGGTTTAAATTTCTCTGGTGAAATGGGATATACAGTAGGAGTACGTTTGACTGGAACAACGACCACTTACGGATATAGCAATTCTTCTGGTAAAGTAAAACTAACAGCTCCTTTCTTCTGGTCTTTTGATCATAACGATATACGTCGTGATTTGACTTGCGCCACTTACGAGATCAAGCCAGGTAGTAGTAATGAACCTATTGAAACGATGCAAAGCAATGCACCTTTTGGCATCTATGTAGCTAAATGGGACCCAAGAAAGATGAGTGATGATTGGGTTACCGCATCAAAAGCCGCAACGACAAAATTTGGTTATGGCATCAATTGGGTTGCAATGCGCTACTCTGACATATTATTAATGTACGCAGAAGCGTTAAATGAATTAAATGGAGCTGATGTAGCAGGCCCAACCTGCGGATTAACTGCCAAAGATGCTCTATTACAAGTTCGATCTCGCGCATTCGATTCTAGTAATCAAACTGAAGTTAAGAGCTATGTTAACTCATTAACTAGTGGAGATGATTTTTTTAATGCTATCGTTAATGAACGTGCATGGGAATTAGCTGGTGAAGCAATTCGTAAATATGACCTGATTCGTTGGGGCCTACTTGAGACAAAGATCGCACAATCAAAAGAAGATTATTTAGAACTCATCGGGGAAGCTCCCAGTAAATTCTATTATAAGATGCAAACTAGCGATGTTAATGCTATTGACATGTCAAGTATATGTTGGTATCAAGTACCGGATGAAATCGATAGCTATAAAAGCACAACAGGATGGGGCGGCGAAAATCCAACAACAGGAACGAACATTGCTTATCTCCCTTATATTAGCTGGGGATTAGATCGAACAGTTAAAAACAGACATTTACTACCCATCGGTGCAACGACTATCTCTGATTCAAATGGCACACTAACTAATTCTTACGGATTTGAATAATAATTAAAACATCATGAATAGATACAATAATTTGAAAGATATAATATTATCAGGTAGCTTATTAATCTTGATAGCTTGCACTGCAATATCATGCGACGATGCCAATGATTGGTCAACAGACGACACTTACAATCGTTTATTCCACACAACGTCAATCAGCATTGCCCCTACAGCAACAGAAGCGGAAGTCACATGGACAACCGTTCCAAAGGCAAGTTATTACATCATAGAAGTAAGCAAAGATTCCTTGTATGAAGATGAGATACAAAGCACTTCTTTAGTTTATGGTGAAGATAAATCGATTACCGAATCGCCTTATACTCTTAGTGATTTGGATAGTTCATCTAAATATTACATTCGAATTCGATCCTGCTCAGAATCAATGAGTGAGTCAAAATGGGCCTATTATGAAGATTTCTTTTTTAAAACGAAGTCAGAACAAATTATGAGTTCTGTCACTTCTGCAGATAAAACTTCTTCAAGTGCCACACTAAGATGGACGGCAGGAAAGACTGTTAGTAGCTTGGAAGTAGTAGTAGGAGGAGGTAGTATAGTCCAGACAATTACATTAACCTCTGACGACGTTGCAAATGGTTATGTAACAATTAAAGGTTTGAGTCCAGAGACCACTTATACCGCTAATTTATATAACGGGGAGACGAAGAGAGGGTACGTAACCTTTGAAACTTATCCGGAAGTTCCCGAAGCCGATAAAATAGTATATCTGATAGCTGGTGATTCCATTAACCAAACAATGTTCGACGAATTTGCAACTGCATCCTATTCTTCAGTTACATTAGCTATCCCTGCCGGTACACTCTTTTCCAACAATTCCGGATTGAGCATTCCCGATGGATTGTCTATCAACTTCTTTGGACTCCCTGGAGACAGCAAAGCGATATTGTCAATAAAGGCTATTACTCTAAGTAGTAATCACTCTTTTATTAAGTTCAACAATCTTGATATCACGGGATATGTTTATGAAAATGGAACAATCACTAGTACTCAGAACAGCTATCTATTCAATCAATCAGCAGCAACCAATGTCAACCTGATTGCATTTGACGATTGTTTAGTTCACGATTTTGCCAATACTCCATTCCGTCTACAAAGTTCCGGAGCCAAAACAATTGGAACGCTATCTTATAATAATTGCATTGTGTCTAACTTGAAGGATAGTTATTATTTCATCAATGTTGATGCTAGTGGTGTGGGTGTAGTCAATAACATCAGCATAACAAAAAGTACTTTCAACGGAGTAGGCAGATTTATTCTTAGCAAGAGCACAGATACAACAAGTATTCTGTTTGATGAATGTACTTTCTATAACATGATTGCTAGCAGCAGATATTTCATTGATTTTGGTGGAACAAGTAATGGACCTTCTAATGGCATTGGAATAAGTAATTGCCTCTTTGCACTAACACAAAGTACTACAGCAAAGGGTATTCGTAGTTCAGCTACTGCAACAGTCAATAATAGCTACGTTACATCCGATTGGGTGTTCAGTTCAAACGCCATAGCAGGCACAACATCATACAGTGGCACGTCAACCGACTTATTTACCGCTCCTTCTACCGGTGACTTTACTATTAAGGACAATTCCTTTAGCGGTTCTGATACCTGTGGAGATCCACGTTGGAGAAATTAAAGCATAAGTATTAAATAATAAAGCCTCTGTTTGAAATATAGCGGAGGCTTTATTATTATAAACAATTCTCACCCAACATCAACACAGCACATGAAGTCACTACTTATGTCTTTGGATTTCATTCTTTCAATAGGATGAGTTAGTAAATTAAACAACACACTCTCACCAAATTTGTGGAAAAGAATGATAAATATTAAGAAGAGCTACCTTTACTTCTTCAAAGCAGCATCACGATACTCCGTTGGGGTCATATTAAATTTTTGCTTGAAACACTTACTGAAATAGCGAGGATCATTAATACCCACCATATAAGAAATCTGAGTCATGTTGAACTCACCGGTTTCAATAAGTTGAGCAGCACGTTTGATGCGCATCTCTTTGATAAATTCAATGGGAGCCAGACCGGTAAGGGTTTTGAGCTTTTTAAAGAAAACGGAGCGGCTAACAGCTAGTTCGCTCACTAAATCATCAACCACCAATTCTCCATTATCCATATTCTTCTCCATTATTTCGGCCAATTTATCCATAAATTTCCTGTCAATGAAAGACATTTCAGGCTGCTCCTTTTCTATATCTTCGCCCTCCGTAGGATCATACTTCATCAAGTTATCTCGATAGAATGCTTGAAGGTTACGACGCTGGATAAGTAAGTTCTCTACTCGAGCCTTCAGATAAGTGGCACTAAAAGGTTTAGTGATGTAATCATCTGCTCCATATTCCAGTCCTTCAAGTTTGCTCTCAATAGATGTTTTGGCAGTGAGCAGTACGATAGGTATATGGCTGGTAGTCATATCAGCACGTAACTCCTTCGTCATCTCAATTCCATCTTTCTCAGGCATCATCACGTCACTAATAATCATATCCGGAAGGTATTTTAACGCTTTGCTCCAACCCTCCATACCATTAACAGCCTCAACGACATTATATGCGGAAGAAAAAATGCTACGCAAAAAGAAACGAAGTTCCGAATTGTCTTCCACCAATAACATAACTTCTTTTCGGTTATTTGCCCCTTCCACTAGCGGATCTAGTTGTTCCTCTCGCGATATTTCCGAGCAACAAATGCCACTGACATCTTTACTCGAAGAAGTCGTTAGAACTGAATCTTCAAGAATGAATTCCGTTGTATCATCATAATGTTCTCTACCCTTCAGAAAATCAATTTTAAAACAACTGCCTTCACCCAGTTTACTATCGAGAATGATGGTAGCTCTATGCATTTCAACTAGCTCTTTCACCAGAGAAAGCCCAATGCCTGTACTAGATTGATTAAAGAAGTTTTTATCTACCAGATTTTCGAAACGAATAAAGATGGACTTCCTCTTGTTTTCGGCAATTCCGATGCCTTGATCTTGCACTCCTACTGAAACGGTTTCCTCATCTTCTCGGATGAATACAGTAATCATCTTGCCACTGGGTGTATATTTAAATGCATTTGATAGCAAATTGAAAATGATCTTTTCAAATTTATCGGCATCCAACCACAAACAAAGTTCGTCTTTCTCTGTCTCGAACACAAAATCTATACGATTCTCCTCAGCCAGCGATTCGAAGTTTTCCATGATACGATGCACAAAAGCAACCACATTAACCCTTTGCACCTGCATCTTCATCTTCTTGTTTTGAATCTTTCTGAAGTCGAGAATCTGGTTCACCAAACGAAGCATACGACTAGTATTACGTTCTACAACCGTCAATTGCTCACGAGCATCATCAGGCAGGTTTGAATTCTTGAGTACATACTCCACCGGACCGGCAATCAAAGTAAGCGGTGTACGCAGTTCATGCGATATGTTGGTAAAAAAGCGTAGTTTGATGTCCGAAACTTGTTGTTCTACAGAAACTTCGTGTTTCAACCGATAAATGGTGAAAAGGATATAAACTGCCACAAAAATAATAAGCAAGATGAATAATACGTAAAGGAGATAAGCCAAAGGCGTTTCCCAAAAAGAAGGAAGAACCACAATACTGAGAGTACGAGTATTCTCAACCCAAACTCCATCGCTGTTGGTCGATTTCACTTTGAAAAGATAGTCTCCCTTAGGAAGGTTGGTGTAAGTCGCATTACGTTGTTTATCCGCATAAGTCCAATCTTTTTCAAAGCCCTCAAGCATGTAAGCATATTGGATATTTCCGGGATTTGTATAATCCAATGCTGCATATTGAATGGTTACAATATTTTCTTTATGAGACAATTCCAATTCCGGAGTTTCGTCCAGCCCCTGCTTTAATAGTTCCTTTTCGCCAGGCAGTATTTCTTTATTGGCTATCAACAATTTAGAGAAAACAATAGGTGGTACATATTTACTCTTACGTATGGAATCAGGATTGAATTTGAAGATGCCATTGCTAGCTCCAAATAAGATATCACCACTTGAAGTACTCGTTGAAGCAGCCTCATTGAAGCGCACTCTTACCGGAAGGCTCTTATCGTCGTAGTTTTCAAATCGCTGCTCGGAAGGAATGAATTTGCTGATCCCATTTTCTGTACTGATCCACAGGTTACCCTTGTGATCCTCACGGATAGAGAGAAGAACGTCTGAGGGCAAACCGTCATCAACTGTATAAGCCTTAAACTTGGCCTTCCCATTCTTATCTATTGAAAGTAGTTTATTTAGTCCACCACCAAATGTAGCAAGATACAATTCATTCTTCTTGGTCAAGATTATCCAATGTACGTCATTATTGCTCAAACTGCTATTCTCACTTGGTATGCGAGAATAATGACTGAAACGTATCTCCTCCGGGTTAACAAAATTCTCATTGAATGAAATGGCTCCATTAGTTGTTCCCACCCACAGGTGTCCATTATTATCAGAAGTGATAAACCGAACTTTATAACAGTCATCTATCGGGTAACCTTTCAGATTGTTGCGATGGTTAATAAAAATAGTATTGCCCTTTTTATCTTTACTTATGTAGTTTAGTCCGCTGGCAAATGTTGCCACCCATATTCTACCGTGGTGATCTTCATAGATACAATATACATTATTATTACTTAGACTATAAATATCGTCGGCATCATACTGATAACGAGTAAGCCTATACGTCAACTTGCTCACTTTCTCAGCCTTGACCAATCCGTCTCCTTTAGTAGCAATCCACAAGATGCCATTCTTCTCTTGCATCAACGCATAGGTAACTCCTTTCAGTGGGTTACCGGATTGAGAGATAGTACCAGACTCTGTCAGGTAACCCAAGTAACTTCTATTCTTGCCATACACCCGTAACAGACCATCTTTTAGCCCTACCCATATATTCTTGTCATGATCCTCATATAAAGCTCGCACTTCGTTGCTGAGCGATTCATAGTCATGCAGCACAGGTTTCTCAAGATAAAATTGTGACGGAGAAAAAGTGATCTTCTCCAACCCTTTGCTATGTGTGCATATCCATAAATTTCCTTGCCTATCTGAATAGGTGGAATGAATTTTATTTGAAAAACGCCAATCTTTAGATCCCGGATCATCGTAGAAAGGAACAAGGCAATTGCTTTTTCTATTAAAAAACGAGAATCCTCCTCCGAAAGGATGCACCCACACACATCCATGTATATCCTCATGGATATGAAATGCCGGACGGGCACGATCCGCTCCAGCCGATTCTGTTTTCATCTGCTCACGCTTCAGCACTTTTGTAAACGGGTTAAAATGAACGACACAACCCGGTTCTTTCTGTTCAAACCATACCTCAGAGCTTTTATCAACATATACCGAAAGTATTTTTTTATCCGGCATTTGTTTATTATTGACTGGCGAATAATGTTCTATTTTTTTAGATTTGAGATAATAGGCAAAAAAACCATCGGTTGAAGTACTGATGATAAGTCCATCGGTTCCTACTGCATTGATGGAAACAATGTTCGATTTTGTAGGCACTTCAAGCAACTGAAAGCGCTGCGTTTTTTTCTGATAGCGCCAAACCCGTCCTTTATTTGAACCAAAGAAAAGCTCATTATCATGCTCTAAAAAAGCATAAAATGCCTGATCGGAATGTGAGTGCAAATTTTGTGCCTCCACAAAATAAGAAACAGGGGTTTGCGATCCGGGATGAATCATTCCCAAACCGTTGTCTGTCAATAGCCACTCATTCCCTACCTTATCTAAATGGATACTAAATACTCGCTGAGACGGAAATAAACCGGACTTTAATGAATAAATAGCAGTACTCAGTTTACCGGTATGCGGATCAGTAATCACACGAATAGCTCCTTCATTTTCTGTGAGTAACCATGTCGTACCATTAGACAATACACTGATAGAAGTAATATTAAACGAGCTTCCTTCGCCCGAAGCCGGCACCTGCTCAAATATTTCAGTCCGCGGATTAAACCGATGTGCTCTATCATCATAAGATTGTACCCATATATAATCGTATTTGTCCTCGTAGATATAGTCCACCCGATTATTAGTCAGAGTTATTTGATTACCTTGGCGAGCTTTGTATATTTTAAAAGAATATCCATTGAACTTGTTGATGCCATCCCACGTGGCAAACCACATGTTGCCTTTGCGGTCTTGTAACACACTCATTACCGTATTTTGTGATAATCCATCTTCAGAAGAATAATGGGTGAACAAACAATTCTTTTGAGCCTGAGAAGCAAGATGGGCAAATAACAAAAGGCATATAATGCAGAATTTCTTCATAAACAGAGTGTGTTTTTACATGAAATAATGGGTGTAAAGATACAAATTAAACAGATATTCGCATTATCTTTGTTATCCTATTTAAGACATAATACCATGAAAAAATTCTTTCTTTTTCTCTTCGTTTCTCTCTTCTTTTTGCCTTTAAAAAGCCAAAACAAGGGTGAACGCCTCTATGAAGTGACAAGAAACATGCCCTCTTTTTACGATAAAGTAAAGCAGCAACTAACCTACCCCATGGCTTGGGGAAACGCAACGGAAAAGAACTTTAGCCGTTGGCGAACAGAAGCACGTAAAGTCTTGATGGAGTGTATGCAAAACCGACCTCCTACCCCCGATACATACAACCTAGAGATAGTGGGTACTGAAAAGCGTAGAGGTTACGAAGCACGAAAAATCTTATTCAATGTATCAGGTTGGAGCCGCATACCTGCTTATCTACTTGTCCCCGAGGGAAAAGGTCCTTTCCCTGCCATTGTGATGCTACACGATCATGGTGCACACTTCACCATAGGGAAAGAAAAGATGGTCAGACCTTTCAACGTGTCACCCGAAGTGACGGCCGATGCCGACGACTGGGCAGGGAAGTGTTACGATGGCCAATATACAGGCGACTATTTTGCCGCTCATGGCTATGTGGTACTAACCATTGATGCCTTGTTTTGGGGAGAACGGGGACAAAAAGAGGGAGCGGACTATAACGGGCAACAAGCGTTGGCATCCAATTTATTGCAGATGGGTACTTCATGGGGAAGCGTGATTACAATGGATGATGTGCGTAGCACTGACTTCCTGGCTACTCTTCCAGAAGTCGACCCTGAGAAAATAGGCACTCTCGGTTTCTCAATGGGCGCTTATCGTGCTTGGATGCTCTCTGCCGCCACCGACCGCATCAAAGCCTCAGCAGCCATCTGCTGGATGAACACAACCGATTCATTGATGACTCTTACCAACAACCAAAACAAAGGAGGTTCGGCCTACTCTATGATTGTGCCTGGTATTCGCCGCTTCATGGACTACCCGCACGTAGCTTCTATCGCTTGTCCCAAGCCTTCTTTGTTCTTCAACGGAACGAAAGACAAGCTATTTCCCGTTGCCGGTGTGCAAAGCGCATACGACACCATGCACCAAGTATGGAGTAGCCAAAAAGCGGATGATCGGTTGGTTACTAAACTCTGGGATGAAAAACATTTCTTCAACAAAGAAATGCAGCGGGAAACACTGCTCTTTTTTGACAAGTGGCTGAAATAAACGATTTCTTGTCAAGAGTAAGTTTACTGATTATTAACGGACAAAGAGTTTAGTGATAAAAAAGGTTTTTCATAAAGAGCTCTTTCGATAACAAATTGGGTAATCGATAAAGTGCAACCGTCTTTTTGTGAAACACAACCGTGCAGTTGACCAAACACAACCGTCCTTTTCACTGTTCCCCACCGTCCTTTTGGACACAAAGTACTCGGAAATTCGTATTTTCTTTGGCTTTTCCAACCATCCACATCAGTTAGGTAGCAAAAAAATGGGGAACTTTCGGTTCCCCATTTTAACTCTATTTTAATTTGAATGTACGTTATCAATAACAATACAAAGATAACACATGGCAATCCGAAAAACAAATTTCCGGAGCAAAAAATCAACGTTTTATCACTCTTAAAAGCGAACTAACAGGTATAGCCTTCTTTATCACCATTTGTAAGCCAGTTTGTGCTTGTTCATTATAATATAGAGAGTAAGTATAAGAAGCCATACCCACGAGACTCTCCGTATCGTCCAAAATAGCACCACCGCTAGATCCTTTTGCATAATCAGCAGTAATTTCCATTCTATTGCCGAAAGGATCGTTTATATCCGTAGCTACATTCCTTGAAACCACGCCTTGAGCATAGTAATAGAGAAATTCATAAGGATTAGTCAAAGCATGTACAGTAGAACCAACCGGCGCATCATTTCCTATTGCAACAGGAGTCAATTTATCTCTAGTTGGATCAATCTTAAACAATGCCAAATCCCCCTCCTTATTATAAGTAAGAATAGATGTTATCGGATAAATTTTCCCCGATTCAGTAGCCACAAACATGATGCTATCCGTCCTATTTAATCGCAAAGACGCATCAATCATAGGTTCAAGTACATGATAATTAGTAGCACAGACACCATCCTCGGAAAGAACGATAGCAGAAGCACCTATTAACACCTTTTCAAAAGCATTCCCATCCGACGAATACTTGCATATCATCAATAGGCTCTCCTTACCTCTTCTTGCTATTTCTCTTGAAGACAACTCTTTTTTATTCCTTGGCAGGGTGTTTACTTTGACAACAGTGCTTTCTTTAATTGAAGTAGCCTCTTTCTTAAGCACACCCATACTAGTGTATGGATGCACCTTTTGAACTTCTTTTAAAAGCTGTAAGAAAGTGGTTTCGTATCGATAGTAATCACGAAAAACAACCTCATCGACACCTTGAGCCATCGCATCTGCCACATAAAAGAAAAACGAACTAAGCAAACAAGTAAAGATAAATAAAAAATTTGCACCTCTCATCATCAAAGTATTACTTTAATATTTCAGCCAATTTTTGCTCTAAGTCTCCTCCGCGCAAATCCTTACCAATAATCTTACCGTTAGGATCCAACAAGAAGTTAGTAGGTATAGCTGTGATACCATAATCACGAACAACCGAACAATTCCATCCTGCCAAATCAGAGATTTGTTCCCAATGCAAGCCATCTGCCTCGATAGCCTTTCCCCATGCATCAGCTGACTGATCCAACGACACACCCAATATCGTAAAGTTCTTATCCTTATAAAGATTATACGCTTTCACCACATTGGGATTTTCACGACGACAAGGACCACACCATGATGCCCAGAAATCTACTAGTACATATTTACCTCTAAATGAAGTTAAGCTAACGACCTCTCCTTTACTGTTTTTACTTGAGAAATCAGGAGCTATAGCACCGATCTCAATGGAATGCGCTTCTTCCAGTTGTTTAGAATAAGCAATACCTGCAGCCGACTTTTGGACTTTGGTACTCAACGTATTAAACATCTTCAACGCTTTAGTTTTCTCTTGAACTGGATTTACAGAAGCACGAAGCCAATCAAGGCTTACTTGAGAATTTGAGTTTTTGTAGAAGTAATCTTCCGAGATTTTAGCTTTCTCATCCAGAATTTTCATATACTCCTTCTTCAGTTCTTCTTGTTTAGCATTATCGTTATTCTTAGTTGCATCATCAAATTCTTTCTCCATAACAGATATTCTTTGATCAAAACCCTCCATCAAAGAGTTAAAAGCCTGCAATTGAACATTTGAAGGCGTCCCACTAATCTTTGCGCTTGCTAAATCCTCATTTCCGGAAACTTCAATGTGACCATCCTCCAGATAAATAGAAATACCCTTAGACTTGGGATTTTTATAAAAGTCATGATTACCCGGTGCCATACATAAATAAGCTCTCTGCACATCAGCTGTTATTCCCTTAATCTGCAACGCATTATTAACAAATGCAACTGAATCGACCTTTACCTTACCTGACTCATCTTTATAGAATAAGAAAGCCTTGTATTCTGGTTGCACTTTGGACATCTTTATGCTAAGAGTAAAACCTGCTGCCTGCACACAAATTGAAATAGACGAAGCAACTAGCAAAAGAGCAAATTGCAACATGATTTTCTTTTTTAAGACAAAATTCATCATTTTTTCTTTTAAATTAAAGTGTAATTATTATAAAATACTAGATATTATTTAGTGATAAAAGATAATCTAAAGTTTCCTTCTTTGAAGGTGCCGTCATCCTAATCTGAATAATTTTTCCAGTAGAATCAAGCAATATGAATCTTGGTATCGTAGCAATGTCAAAGACTTTTTCAAAATCATCATCAAGAACATTCCACTGTAAGCCTTTCATTTTCAAACCCGATAAAGCACCCTTCCATCTCCACAAACTCTTATCTAAAGATAGACTCAGAAAATAAATATTTTTATCTTTCATCTCATCCTCCAGAGATTCTAAGTAAGGCAATTCTTTGCGACAAGGATAGCACCACGAAGCCCAAACGTCAATAAAAACATAATGCCCCTTCAGAGAAGATATTGATATTTTGTTGTCTGCAGTATCTCTGAAAGCAAAATCCGGACATGCATCCCCCTGTTTTAATATCGACACCTTTTGTTCACCCACAAAATTAGCCATAGCATTCGACGTAAATAGACTAAGAAGGAATATTGCCAGCAAGGAATACATAAACTTTCGGTTCTTTTTAATCATAACGTATTTTTGTTAATTAAATTAGTAATATCTATATAAACTCTGTTCCCACGCATAAGTATATGGAGATGCATACATCATCGTTTTAATTTTCCCTTTACCTGTCAAAGCCTTACCGTAAAGAGTAAACGAATCTCCGGCAACGATATATTGATATATCCTATATGCAGAAGAAGCAGGTGTATAAGTAGCAATCAGCAAACGACTGAATGATGTTATGTTCCCCGAATTGTACGTACACTCAACGAATTTCATATATGTAACTTCCTCATCTGAAGGAAAAGTAAGAACTCCTTCTTTCGCATCTTTTGCCTCTATCTTATATTCATTAACTTTATTGCCTGAAGCATAATAGAGGATTGGATGATTTTTATGTAGCGTGAGCACCTTGGCATCTTTCAATGATGGAAACAGAGCATATGATATTGTGTCAGCATACATAATTGGACTGTATTTAGCATTACCAAGCTCTGATTGTTGAGGGTCTACCTGTGCTAAATCGAGTCCCAACAGAACGCATCTATCATTTCTGTTATTCTCATGAAAAAGAGCATAAGCCCGTTGTGCATATAAGGTGTCTGGATTCAAATTTCCATCAGTGTTTTCCATGAAAGAAAGACTTCCGTTCATGTTGTTAGACGAAATTCTGTATTCATCCGACAAATAAGTGTTTGGAAAATAAAACAGTTGTTGAGCTTTGGTGTGGACAACAGCAAAGGAAGAAGACTTATTGTCAAAAGCCATCATTTCCGAGCTAGATTTAGAAGATTCAGTTAAGTAAGGAGAAAGTTCATAATCACCAGAAATAGTGGATAGAAAAGCAGGCGCACCATATTGCATGATATGTGCTTTACCATTATTAACTAGAATGGATTGAATAGGGTTTGTAATTGCTCCCGAGAAATTCGGGGAATTAGCATCTGCCTGATCATAAAACAATCCCTCTGTTTCCATAAGAACATTTTCATTATCTATTTTATATGCCAGCATTGTCTTCTCACTAATCGGAATAAATATAGGAAGATACGAAGTATAATAACTACTTGAATTAGTTTTCCAACGATAATTAGAAGTAAAAAGCAAAGAGACAGGCTTGCCAATAAGAGTGCCTGTTTTTCCTGCAAAAATATCATTCATGGTGACTTCGACATTATCGTTATCATCCAGAATAAAAGCATCCATATCCGTGTTACCATCGCCTGTCTCTTTCAGCACATACCATCCACGCTGCGCCTTGCTGACAACTTGCGTAGACACTTTAGCCACAGACTTAATATGGGTATGAATATTCTCCACTTCCAAACGAATAGTTAACACTCCCAGGCTATCAAGCAGATATGAGAGTACCTTTTCTCTAGAAAGCAACCTTAGAGAGGTGGAACTTTGTTTATACCAATAATACTCAAATTGATCTTCATCAGTGTCTCCAGCCTGAACCACAGGGGCAATTTTCAATGTATCGCCAACAAGCATCTGTTGCGACACAACACCAGATTCTGTCATATTAGAGATATTTATCTCTGGATATGGATTATAAACGTCATCCCTTGCTGCATCACAAGAAGACAGCAGTAAAACAAAAACATAGAATAAACTTATGCTAAATAAAATATTTTTCATCATCATTCATTTTTTTAATATGCAGGAAATTCCACTAAAGTTCCATCCTTTTCTGCCAACTTACCTAATCCTCTATTCTCTCTATCAAGATTTTCTTCCTTCAATTCGTTACGGAACTTATACAGATAATAATATTTTATGTATTCATCACTAGATATATCTTCAATAAAGTTATAATCCCACTTTTGATTTGAATGACGAACAATGAAATCATGCTTCGAATAGCCATAATTACCTAAAAAGAAACCATAGTCAAGCCAATTTTTAGGCTGTGACAACCTATCGGAAATATAAATAACAACAGAAGTATGATTTACATCAGTATCCTCACGCTTATCCGTCGCTTTTATATCTTCAGTATCAACCAATCTAATCGTCAATCGATACATCTCTTCTTTCAATGAAGCGTCTCTAAGTAGAATGATGGGAATAGAATCCAGAAGTTTACCAGAATGAAACGTTAACAGTTTTTTCATTTCATCACTATCAAAAGGAACATAATGCACCCCGGCAACAGCTTCTTTACCAGCACTAAGAAAACCATCTTGTGCCGTATTAAAAAATGCACGAAGCATAACCTGACAATCCTTACTAGGTACCATAGCCCTTGCTACAAGAGGCAGATAAATCGTGTCTCTCAGTACATTCGCCTTTTTATAATAGAAGAGTACTTCATGAGATTGCAATATCTGATTGCCATCATCACCACCCAGAAAATCAACATAAGGCTCCCCTGTATATTCACCAAGACTTACTTTTTCACAAGAGTATAAAGCTCCCAAAAAAATTGAGAATAATATATATATACATTTTTTCATAACTGAACTTATTATTTATAATTACCTAATTCATCCGCAGGAATAGGTAGAATGTAGTTAGATTCATTCATTGACATGTTGCTCATTAAAAGTACAGGCCAGTCCAATCTTTTATAGGCAAAGAAACTTTGTCCTTCGGACCAAAACTCTTTTATATATTCTTTCAGAACTAAGAGATTTCTGTTAGAATCAGTCAATGGAGTATAAGCAGCTTCTCTTGCTGCTCTAAAAGTTGCATAGTATTGATTCGCCTCGCTAAGTGGAGCCGTCTCAATCAGAATTAAAAACATCTCAGACAATCGAATCAAAGGTATAGATTTGGGACTCGAATAGTCTGTTGTAGTCATACTTGTATATTTTTTTGTACCCCAAACTGTTGCTCCAAATGAATATGAATACGTAGATATAAACAGAGATTGCCTCAAGTCAGACTGGTATTCATACAACTTAGCATTTATGTTAGTTTGAGAATTGACTAAGGAAGCATAACGTCCAATGAAAGCCAAATTATTGTCATAACTACTAAATTCTGTGATAGACAGCCCGAAAAGATGCTCTGAGAAAAAGACATAATTTGTCGAAGAGAAATCTTGTCTGCTTCCAAGAGTAAATTTGGATAATCCATTGAGATTCTTAGCATCAAGAACTTCTTTCGCATAATCATAAGCTTTCTGCTTATCTCCAATCCACAAATTAAACCGAGCCAACAATCCTTTTACAGCATAAATATTGCAGCGTTTTTGTCTCGAATACCAAAACAAAGTAGAATAATCACTCTGACTAGCCCAAGTTGTGTTCATCTCTGAATTGCTGTGTTTGAGTAATGGATCAACGTCCAACAGTAACTCCTCCGCACGTAGTAGATCTGTACTTATTTTGCTTACATATTTGTCATAGCTTATATATTCATATGGATCAGTAGAAGCAACCGAAACATAAGGAAGATATAAGGAAGAAGCATTAACAGCTGTAGGTACAGGCCCCCATAAACGCAAAAGTTCAAAATGCATATAAGCTCTAATAGCAAGGGCTTCTCCTTCAATATCTTTAGCCATTTGTTCTGAAAGAACATTTTGCACTTTCAGGGCTTCAAGCAATACATTAGCATTTGCAATTACTTTATAATAACTTAGAAAAACAGATCCCAAAACGTTATCTACGTCCGTTTTGGCATAATCATGCTTATAAAGGTAATAGGCTATACTCGTTCCTTCATTAATCATATAATTATTAGCCATATTTTCAATGTTCCCCCCAACCATGAAATTGCTTGGTTTGTATATATTTTGCATTTCAAGATAAAGGCCGATAAGAGCATCAGAGTAACCGGATTCACTTTCAAATATTTTATCTTTAGAGCTTAAAGCTTTAGGCTCCACTGTGAGCCAATCGTCGCAAGAAGTACAAAAAGGAAGAATTCCCAAAATTAGATATATTATTTTTTTCATTTTTCGCCTTATTTAGTTAGAATGTGCATGTTAACGAGAAAGTCGGTTTAATGGAATATGGATAATCCGTACCACGCTGCATTTCAATATTCGACCAATAGAATAGATCAGACATAGAAGTAACAAAAGATAATCTTTCCATATTAAACCTTTTAATCCAATTACGTGGAAAGTCATAACTCAAATTCACATTACTCAGAGTAAGAGTCTTTTCAGTAAAGACGAAACGATTATTTGGATTTGTACTATCTGTACTTTTTATACTCTTAAATCCAGTAATATCACCAGGCTTCTGCCAACGAGTAACAAGTACTCGACGATCCGAATTGTTCTTTGCAACGCTATTCTCCACATTCAACAATGTCAGATTCAATTTTTTAGCGCCTAATCGGAAACCAAATATAAAGTCTAAATTAAGCCCGCGCCAATGCAGCGAAGAACCTATACGCCCGTTTATTTTAGGCTGACTACTTCCTACGCTAATTTTTTTTAAGTCAGCATGAGAAGTGGTTACTGTGCCATCATCATTTAGATAAAGAACTTCACCTGATTGCGGGTCAACCCCCGGAGATTGAAGCACATAAAGATCATCTACCGAATGGCCTTCTCGGTATTCACTAATGGTTCCTCCACTATAGTTTTGTCCTGAGTAGAGTTCATTAGCTCTCTTTATAGCATCAGAGAGTTTCACTAAAACATTCTTATTATGCGAAAGCCCTCCTCGAAGATACAAGTTCAGAGTATTATTCATCGCCTTCAGGACTAAAACACTAGCCTGCATATCATATCCGGTATTACGTATTAATCCAATATTTTCTTTATAGGAACTATAGCCATGAGATAAAGACAAATAAGAATCCGTAAGTAAATTATCGGTACTCTTACGATAGAAATTAGCATTTATCATAAGACGATTATTAAATAAAGACAAATCGATTCCCCAATTATGCTGAATCGTATTTTGCCATTTAAGATTTGGATTCCCATATCCAAGTATAGAAGCTCCTATCAATCCTGTATATTGACTAGTTGTATTATATTCATAAGTGGTAAGTGCTTGATAAGGTTCAAAACTCAATGAGCCCGTCACTCCATACGAATAGCGAAATTTGCCAGAGTTTATAAAAGGAAATATCTTTTTGACAAATTTTTCACTCCCAAATGCCCATCCCAACCCTAAAGAATAGAACGGAGCATATCGACTTAAAGAGCCAAAAGAAGAAGCACCATCAACACGATAGGAAGCATCAAAGAAATAACGACCAGCATAATTATAATTAAGAGTACCCGTAAGCCCCACACTTCTTACTGTCGACTCCGTTGTAGAAGGTTTTTCTCCATAATAACTAATTCCATTGGATATATCCGTCATCTGATCATTTACAAAACCTCTAACCTGAACAATTGTTGAATTTGTCTGAGTTTCCATTAGTTGTCCATTCACACCAAAAAACAAAGAATGCTCTCCCAGAATCTTAGCGTAACTGGTAGTCAATGAAAATTGATAAGAGCTTTGTTCATCTCTCTTTTGGTAATAACTTCCAGCAGAAGTTGCCTCCGCATTCAATTGCAAATAAGATGATTGCTTAGGTGAAGTAAATTGATCCGTTCCTCCTTTCTGATTAGTAAAGCCGATGCTAAGATTCAAGCGCAAATCTTTCATGATATCTAAATCAAGCATTGTTGTATTTCGGATATTAGTATAATCATTAGTAGAAAAGCTTGTTTGTGCAGCGTCGTACAAAGGGTTGTAGAGCAAAGAAGATCCAAAAGTCGTATAAGACACAAAAGGCTCACCATTATCGTCATAAGGGCGTAGATAGGGGTTCATAGTAACATATTTAGCAAAGAGACCATAAGGGCTCGATTCTCCTTTGTTAATACCTAAGTTCAAATTATTGGTAAATCTTACTTTTTTCAATAAATAGCTAATAGTCATACCACCATTAACATTATCTCTCTTTGAGCCTTTCATAGCACCGGTAAGTTGATTATAAGACATATTTAAAATATATCTGAATTGATCATTCCCACCGCCAATGTCTATTTTATGATATTGACCGACACCCGTTTGCACTGGCTTATGAATCCAATCCGTATTGACTCCTGCGTTAGCAGACGTAAGATTATCATTATAGAGCTCATTCAATTTCAATTGCGTGGTAAAGTCTGTACTCGTATACAAATCTGCTATTTTTTCGAGTTCAAGCTTTTCAAATGAATTCATTAAATTGTAACTAGATAAATCTGGAATTTCAAGATTGAGCCCCGCAGTGTATGACACGCGAAGTTTACCTGTTTCAGGTTTTACTGAAGTTATTACAACCACCCCATTTGAACCACGAGATCCATAAATAGCTGTAGCACTTGCATCTTTCAATATAACTACAGACTCCACATCCGCCTGATTCATATCCATTACACGCTCTGAAGTCACCTCAAATCCATCCAAGATAAATAAAGGTAAGTTTCTGACGTTACGAACATTCGTTTGCAATTCCTGCACAGAACCGATGCTTGCAGTACCTCTGATCTCAATATTAAGGCTTGCATTTGGATTCGATCCGGTAGCATTTTGTTCTTGCACATCAAAAGAGGGATCGATATGAGAAATAGTTTGAAGCAAATTCCTATTACCAGAAGCTTTAATCTCCTCCTTGGAAATAATTGTTGCAGCTCCGGTAAAACTAACTTTAGGCTTATTAAAAATACCGGTAACCACTACTTCTGTTAATTGATTATCGGATCTAAGCTGAAATTTATAATCAAACTTCCCTGTTTTAAACTTCAATATTTCCTTCTCATAGCCGATATAAGATGCCGATATTGATTCTTCATTTCCACCAGCTATAAACGAAAAAGTTCCTTCTGAATTAGTTATGGCATAAAGATCTCGATCATTACGTCTCTTAACAATAATTGTTGACCCAATCAGAGGTTCTCCACGATCATCAAGAACAACTCCTCGAACATATCCATTATCTGTTTTTTGTTTCAATCGAATGACAACAATATCATTCTTCACAACATACTCATACCCTCTGGATGCTAATACTTTATTCAAAACAGAATTCCATTTTTCGTTTTTTACTTCAACAGAAATGTAAGGAACTCCACGAAATGTCTCTGCATTATACAAGAAATTCAGTTCAGTCTGTTTTTTCATGGCATCTAGAAAAACCTCCATCGAAACATTAGTCAATTTTAACGTTATTTTTCTATCGTGCGGAGGTACACTAATGAAAGCCTTCGCGCCAAAGCTCAATGTCAAAAATAGCAGTAACAAAAATCGTTTTTTTCTCATAGATTTATTCTTTATAAAATTAGTCAGACAAAAAAAATACTTACTCTCGATATATCAATATATTCTTTCCATTTACTTTATAAGTTAAGTCTCCCGTCAATACAAGTGCATCAAGAAAAGCATTAATATTATCATATCGTTTGACGTTTCCGGTATAACTAATATTTTCAAGTGCCTCTTCTTCATAATATACATGGACATCATACCATCGCGAAAATATATCCATTATTTCTTTCAAAGTTTTATTATTGAAGGTGTATTTTCCGGTAGCCCATCCGACATACTCTTCCACATCCACTGTTTTTTTCTCCATGCCTTCTGCTGAAACAATCGCCTGTTCTCCCGGATTTAAAAACAATTCTTTAGTACCATTGGTGAAGCTGATCTTACCTCTCACTAGTGTTGCATATACTTGTTCACCTTTGTAAGCATGCACATTGAAAGCTGTACCATAAACAGTAATATTGCCATAGCGTGTTTGAACAATAAATTTACGATTTTCATCATGTGCCACCTCAAAATATCCTTCGCCTTCGAGAGCTACCATACGCTGCTTTTGGATAAACTTAACTGGATAGGTTAATTTAGAGCCAGCATTTAAATGAACAACAGTACCATCAGAAAGAATAACAGTATTCTCTCCTCCTCTCGGAATAATCAATTTGTTTGATTCTGCCACCAAATCATCGGCCATTTGCCTAGAAGAAGTGTTTGCAACAGTATCTTGATAAGATAGCACTCCACTTTTATAACTGACCTGAACTCCATTTACCGATAGATTTAGATTTTTCTTACCTACATTTATCACTCTGCCATCAGGTAGCAAAATATCGGCTTTGGCAACTCCGGGAGCAACGCAAGCCACAGTCGGAGAAGTTTTCTCATTAACCCGGTAGGAATTTGTCAGCCAAAAAGAGATGCCCGCCACTAACACAAAAACGGCAGCGACAGTGTGCCATCGCCAAATGAGATCTATTGGCCTCTTTAGCAGTTTCTCATTACAACCAATATGTGCCAGAAAACGCTTGTAAGCCTGCTTTGAAGAATAGCGTTTATAGTCACTCAACGCATCTTTCACCACCTCTCTTTTCTGGAGTTCTTCATACACTTTCCGCAATTCAGGATTCTCCTCAAACAGATCTTGTAAACGATCTGTTTCGGTTGCATCAACTTCTTCTAAAAGATGTCTTCTAATAACAGAAGCATCATCATAGACATTTCCTTCTTTAATTTTAATCATTGCAATTAGAGCTATGTTTGACGTTACATTATATTAAATACACGAGCAGAATAAACGGGTGACAAAAAGATGTCTTATTTTTAAATAAAACATCAAAATGGAATAAAAGAAGTTAATAGCAAGACATTTACACCCCAAAAAGGCCTTGATAAAATCATTAGGAGGGGGATAGGTATAAGATAATACTTAATAACGGAGAATAGTAAATCAGATTATTAAGACTAAGAAAGCGAAAAGAGCTATAAATGCTATCATAGATACAAAAGAAACAAAGGGATAAGATAAGTGGAATCATCCAATCTACTACGCAAAAATTTATAGCTCCTGCTCTTTTGGGTTTTTACCGTATTAATACTAATACCCAAGATGACAGCTATTTGTTCCCAAGAATGTCCTTCCATTCTTAAGAGCATAATCTTCCGCTGTTCAGTTGGCAATTGTTCAATATGGCAATATAGCTGTCTTATTACTTCTTCTCGGACAGTAATGGCATAAAGAGCTTCTTCATCCCATTCTTGAGCGTCTTTAGCTATAGTGTTCAAAATAGTTGCATGCAAGTGATGATTACGAATGTAAATCAGAGTATTATTGTAACACGCACGGTAAGTATAAGCTGTTAACTCCTTAATATCGGAGAAAACTTTATTCCCTTCCCATAAAGCTATAAACACCTCCTGAACTAAATCCTCAACCCCGTCAGAAGTTCTTAATAATTTAGCAACATAAGAACACAAAGCAGGATAGTAGCGATCATAAAAATCGCTCCAAACCTTTTCATCTTTCTGATTTACTCCAATCAATATTTGCTCTTCATCTATAGGCATGTCGCAATCTTTTTCAATATTTTGCCTGCAAAGATAATGAAGAGTGCCATAACAAACAAATCAAGCAATAAATATCCATAGCTAAAGTGCTAAAGCTATTCTTTCTGATTAAATAAGTTACATGTACAACAGTAAATAAGAATATAAAAGTCCGAAAAACAAATTTCCGGAGTAAAAAATCAACGTTTTATTTCAAACAACGCATTACCATTCTTCATTGGATTCCAATTATCACTTCCTGCAAGTACTTTTTCCGGTTCATATCCTTTCAGATTCTTCAACTGACGAGAAAAGAGTGCACGTGCTTTCGCATTTGCTCCGGGACCTTTACTCTCATACTCCGCATATACAACTGTTTTCTCTGCATCCTTCTTTTCCCAATTATTCCATCCTACAGGCAAGATGTGTTTGCCCAGATTGCAACGAATAAAGACTGCCTGCGCATACGGACGCCAAGGACGAGACAAGTAGACTTTCCCTACTCCTTCATCGGCAGTGAGCTTACAATCATAGAACACATATCCATAAGCTTTGCCTTGGTCTGTAGACGGAGCGGTGACGTAGCCATCACGCTTGCTATGAATAGTACAGCGGTTGAACACAGCAGTAGACCATCCAAAGATGAAATCGACAGTTCCTTCAATGTAGCAATCTTCATAATACTGACGACTGTTTTTACCATACGTATAGAGTGTATCTTGAAAACCGAGGAAGCGACAGTTCTTAAAGTAGGCTCTATCACCATTCACAAAACAAGCCACCGCCTGCCCTACCGGACCGGAAGTATTCTCGAAAGTAATATTCTCCGCATAGAAATCAGGAGCATAAACATAACAACTGGCAGAACCGGAAGTGCCTTTCTCCTCGCCAAACCGATTCTTTTTGCTTGCAAAGTCATCATAAGAAACCACGGCACCCTCCTGACCAATGAGAGCAACATTAATTTTACTCTCCGGAATCACGAGTTTCTCATTGTACACACCCCTGCGCACAAGAATAGTAGTGCGAACATTCTTGCGAAAGTCGGGCACTGCATTGATCGCTTCCTGCACAGTGAAGAAGTCGCCACTACCATCTTTAGCCACCACAAAATCGTAATGCCGCACATACTTAGCCAATGCAGGAACCTCTTTCGCAATAGCATCAACAGCCAAACCACCTACTACACGGGCACCATATATATTTAAATGAGTATTGTCTTCACGCCCCTGTGGTATAGCAGGTATCGTATTGGCTGGTATCCACATGAAAAGCTTCTTCGACTCTTGCGGCCCCAGATTCTCCACCAAGTCGTGAGTAATTTTATTCATATCCACGAAAGCCACTCCTAACTCTTTAGCCACATTACGTGGAGATTCCAGATAAGCCCCATGTGTATCAAACAGCTTTTCGCCTTCCTGAGGAAGAACATCCTGTCCCGGTACCTTACGAGTATCCTTATTAATCTCCTCATCTTGTGGACGAACAAAGTTGCGACGAACAATAGAGTTAAAAAGCACAGGTATACCACCTTTTGCTCTCGTTTCGTTTACAAACCGACGCAGATTTGCATCAAACGTCGTTCCCGGTTCAGTATGTCGAATGCTATCCTTCTTCTCATCGTTATGCCCAAACTGAATGAATACATAATCCCCCTTCTTCACTTGAGAGATAACCTTCTCCCATCTCCCTTCACTTATAAAACTTTTGGAGCTACGCCCATTCTGAGCATGATTATCGATCACAATGTCTTCACTAAAGAAGCCCGGCAACACATGCCCCCAACCCCGTTCAGGATTGCTTCCAGTCAGACTTTTATTCGCCATGGTCGAGTCGCCAATCATAAAAATTGTAATTACCGGCTTATCCGCTTTAAAAGCCGAAAAGAGGAAAAAGGTTACTATCAGTAACGCAAACTTATTCTTCATTTTTGTCGATGTTATAGTTTCACATTGCAATATTACAAAGAATCATTGGCAACGAAGTGCAAAATACGTTTGAACAAGTGGAATATTTAGTTATTCAACCCATTTTAATGCTTTGCATCCAGAAAGTGGATGCATAGCATCTCATTAAAATATAAGTTTGTATATTTGAACTGTATATTTCTACCAGAAAGTATAAAAGAACTAATTATGAAAACAAGTAGTAATAAATTTATTTTTGAGAAAGAAAAAGAATGGGAACCTGCAGGTGAAGGAGTTGTTCGCCAAATAATGGGTTACGATGGACAAGTAATGCTTGTAAAAGTGAAATTTGAAAAAGGAGCGCAAGGCACTCTACATAGTCATTATCATACCCAAACCACTTATGTGGCAAGCGGCAAGTTTGAGTTTACAGTAGATGGAGAAACCAGCATTGTAGAAGCGGGAGATGGCGTTTACATTGCTCCTGATGCCGAGCATGGCTGTATCTGTCTCGAGGCAGGAATACTTATCGATTGCTTTAGTCCGATGAGAGCTGACTTTATTGAATAATAAAAAAACTAGGCTACTTTCAAATAGAAAGCAGCCTAGTTTCATTCGTTCCCTTTATCTTTAAGATTCGACAATTAGTAACCTGGATTTTGATCATCATCCGACAATCCATCATTTATCTCTATAGCTGCCTGAGGAATAGGACGATACAATTTTTCACCAATCGGGTCTGTTCCAAAATTACCCGTCAGATAATCATAATTGTATTTATAATACATGTGTTTCAGCATGCCAGTACGACGAAGTTCCGGCCAACGACCACAATATTGACCAGCAAGCTCTTTGCCTGACTCCTTCAGATAAGTTTCCAGAGCGTCTTCTTGCGATGTAGTAGGCAAGGTAATCGCCAATGAATTACCATCTTTTGAATTATTCGGACGGGTCAGAACCTTATTAATATATATTTGAGCATTAGAATAATCTTTCAATCCGATACAAGCCTCAGCGTATAACAGCATTGTTTCAGATAATGTTGCCAATACAATATCTCGATAGCTCTGCGTCTGTGAAAAGACAACGAGCTGGTTCATATCAAATTTCTTGATTACCGGTTGACAGAAATCTGAACTAAATCCACTACGCCAATAATTTTCATTCGCCATTTGGGTGCTCAAGTGTTCAAAGAAAGGAAATATTCTCAAATAATTCTTTCCTTTAGAATCTACAGCTGCAACAGGAGTTTTAGTTGCATATTCAGGGCACCATTTTTTAATAAAATTGAGGGCTCCATCAATCAAATAGCCGTTTGCATCAGACATTGTAACATCGGTAAAGGCACCATTAGAGGCGCCACCAGTCAACTCCAGATAATCATTGAACATCTCTTCTGATTTGCTCCAAGCGCGAGGATAAACTGCTGTGATAGCATTCGTTCCAGGAACATTTTTACTCTGGTAGTAGTCATAATAGTGCTCCCACATGGTCAGCATAAAAGTAGCGTCGTAACGAGCATCATTTTCAGCATACCAAGAATGAAGTGCCCAAGAAGGATAAAGTTGTGTAACCATATATTTATGGCCACGCTCTGTACCACCCAAATAAGGGCCAAACATAGACTCTTGGTTGTTACCACTTGTTGTTGTAGCAATAGAACTGGCAGAATACTGAATTGCAAAAATCACTTCATTGTTGTTCTCATTTTCCGGACTCCACAAGGTTTCCATACTTTCCGTCAGGTCTCCTCTTGATGTAAGCACAGCTTGAGCATAGCTTTTAGCCATTTCAAAATCATCGGTATCGCCCAGATCCCAACCTCGGGTTAAATAGACTTTAGCCAAGTAATGATTAACGATATCTTTGCATATATGACCGTCTTTTGCCGTCTGAGGAAGACTACCATCCAATGCGGCTGTCAACTTACTAATAATATAGGTGTAAGAATCAGCCAATGATGATCGGGGCATATTCATTCTAGGAGATGCAGTATACTCATCATTAATGACGATCCCACCAAATTCTTCCAATAGAATAAAATGGATAAAACCTTTCATGAAATCATATTCATTCTGATATAATACCTTGTTGGCATCTGTAATATCAGCAATACTTAAATAATGTACTGCTGTATTAATAGCTTGCAAAGCTGTGTAGCAATTAGTATAAAATTCTTCAACATCACTATTCGTATCGTACAAATTATAATAATCATAGATACCATTGGCTGTAGTTCCGCGGGGCATTTGATAAAGATCAGTACCCGCTAACAATGCCATGGGACAATCCTTATATATAGTTCTTAAATTAGCATACGCATTCGTTCGCAAAGTTTCGTAACCATCTGCTGTGGCATAAAGCTCTTCATTAGTGATGCCTGCCTTGTTTTCCTCATCCAAAAAGCCAGAACAACTGGTAAATAACAAAACCGATAATGCTATTATAAATATATTTTTCATATCGTATCAAAATTTCAAGTTAACACCAAATTGATAAGTTACAGTAGAAGGACCATTACCATTTTGTAAAGTGGTAGTTGCATATTCAGGATCCCAGCCCACATAATTCGTGAATGTAAATGGATTCAAAACATTGAGGTAGAAACGAGCATAAGAAAGGCCAACCTTTTTTATCAATTCTTTATTGAAAGTATATCCGAAGGTTATATTACGTACCTTCACAAAAGACGCATCCTGATAAGAGCCATTTCCTCCATAGTAGTTTCCTCTGAAATTGTAGATGGGAACTTTTCCTACATGCTCAGTTGATGTACCCCAACTTACCCATGGCTGTCCATCTGTATCAAGAGTAAAGTTACTATAGTCTATACGAGAGACATCGCCTGGAATATAATAATCTTGATTTACTTTTGGACGTCCACGTTGTGAATTAGCCGCCACACCAAATTCCTGCAAAAAATAGTCATTAACAAATTGCCCCTGACGAGTATAAATATTAAATGAAAAATCAAAATTCTTCCACATCAGAGTTGAGCTCAAACTTCCGGTCCAATCAGGATCACAATGTCCAAGAATAGTTTTATCATCAGTAGACATCTTACCCTCTCCTGTCATATCAACAGCTTTGGAATATCCGGGAGCCGTAGCACCCATATTAGTACGTTGCTCTGTCGTCATGGCATCCCATTCCGCTTTGCTGTATAAACCATTAACTTTATAGTCATAGATCAGATTAATAGGCTGACCAATAAAACGAGACTCACTGATTACATCCTCTCTTTTGCCATACAAACTACGAATAGCATTCTTGTTTTTTGCAAAAGTAAATGAGGTATTCCATTGCCAGTCTCGGGTTTTAATGTTCTGCGTATTCAGTGAAATTTCCCATCCTTTATTGTGCACAGATCCTATGTTATCCGTCATACTACTCACGCCTGATTCAATAGTCAAAGTACGATCCATTAATAATCCATCGGATATTTTATCATAATAATCAATACCACCATTAATGCGTCCACCGAATATTCCAAAATCAAGTCCAAAATCCCATTCACGAGTTTTCTCCCAAGTCAGCGAAGTGTTCACAGGAGTACCTGTACCAAAGCCAGATACGACAGTTCCACCAAAATCATACAGGACATTACTAGAAGTTTTAGGACTGACTTGTGTACCATAAGCACTTACACCATTATTATTGCCCGAATATCCCCAGCTTACACGAAGTTTCAGGTTATCCAACCACTTAACATCTTTCAGAAACTCTTCTTCAGACATACGCCATGCTACTGCAGCCGATGGAAATGCAGCCCATTTATCAGCTAATTTGGAACTGCCATCGTAACGTACAGTACCTGTAACAAGATATTTTCCTGCATAATCGTAATTTGCCCGAGCCGCATAGGATAACATGGTAACTTGCGTATATCCACTTCCACTATTGCCTGTAGACACAGTTCCGTTAAACATGTTATACCATTGAGAATCGTATGGGAAGTTTTCTGCATACACAGTCAGATATTCATATTGACTTTTATAAACCGAGTTGATCAAAGTCAAATTCAAATTGTGTACCTCTTTAAATTTCTTATTTAAAGTAAGTACATTATCCCAAGTCCAATCAAAAGTTTCCTGATTTTTATTCTGAGCCTGATTGTATGTTCTATTAGCATTTGCTTCATAATAATATCCATTGCGTGTACGATTAAAACTAGGTGAGAACGTTGTTTTAAAATTGACCCCTTCAAGAGGAGTAAATTGCATATAGATACTTCCCAAAACGTCAAAGCGGCGGGTTTCATTCGAACCAGATTGTATTTCAATCAAGGGATTAGCAGATGAGGTGAAATTACCATCACCTTCTATATTAGCCTTGATACCAGGTTGATCAATGAGATTACCGTCATCATCATAGGCTTTTAATACTACTGGCATGCGCATAAGGTCTCGGTAGCCATACTGAGATCCCGTGTTGATAATTTGGTGAGTTAGAGCAAAGTTAGCACCCGTTGTAAAAAATTTACTGGCCTTATGCTCTATCGACCCTTTTAAAGTGTATCGATTCATCTCTTCCAAAAGGAAATTTCCTTCTTCGTCTTGATAACCAACGCCCAGATTATAAGATATATTGCCACCAGAACCGGCAATATTAATATAATGATTTTGCTGCGAACCGTCTTTAGTACCCAAACCGAGCCAATCTGTGTATTGTTGATCATACAAAGCTTGATTTACCAATTTAGAGTTTTGCGTCACTGCTTTCTGATTCGAAGCAGTCAGAGTATAAGCCAGATTGGTAGCATCCCAAGTATAATAAGTGGATGTACGAAAATCTGTCCATTCACGACCATCCATAAAATCAGGAACACGGGCTATCTTACGTACACCGTAATATCCGTCATAAGACACTGTCATTTTAGATTTTACTGATGCCGCACCTTTAGTTTGGACAATAACAACACCGTTTGATCCACGAGAACCATAAATAGCTGTAGAAGAAGCATCTTTTAAAACGTCTATTCTTTCGATGTCAGCAGGGTTCAAAAAGTCGATACCACTTGTTACAATACCGTCTACCACATACAATGGATTACCGCCTTCAATAGAATTCTGCCCTCGGATCTGAATATCATAACCAGATCCCGGACGAGTTGAGTTCATTGTAATATCAACTCCCGGAGTCGCTCCTTGTAAAGCCCCCATAATAGATGATGTACCTATAGAAGCTATCTTCTCGGCCGTAACAGTACCTACAGATCCTGTCAAATCCGATTTTTTCACAACACCATAACCAACTACGACCACCTCTTCCAAAGATTTAGAGTCGTCTGCCATGGTTACTTTTAGAGACGTTTGATTCCCAATCGCTATGTTTTGAGTAACATAACCAATATAGGAGAACATCAAAACAGATTTTTCAGAAACTCCGCTTAGCTTAAAGCGACCTTCAATATCTGTGATTGTACCATTCGTAGTACCTTTAACTACGACATTTACTCCGATCATAGGTTCTCCATCTGCATCTGTAACAATACCCGAGACCAAATGACCTTGTGCAAAAGACAGCAGGCAAAGCAGACTTAAAAAGAAGGTTGCCATTGCCTTTTTGGCAAGTGTTTTTCGATTCATAAAATTTGTATTTTTATAGTTAGTATTTAAGAAATAAAGGTTTATTTAAGACCGTTACCGAACACAAATATAGAACTTTAGCCAAAACAGTGATGTAGATTTATTGGTTATTTATGTGGAAATATCGATTTTGCACATAAATAACAAAAAAGAAGTTCTCTTTTGCACTTTTAAAAAGCCAGGCATACCTTACAACAAAAGGGTGGCTAAAACATAGCCACCCCATCACATTTGCTCTTAAAAAAACTATAATCAATAACCCGTATTCTGCCAGAAACCCTCTCCTGCTACAGTCGAAAAATTAGTTACCGCATCAATCTGAGCTTGCGGTATAGGACGTAGATAATGGATATCTTTAATCTGCCCTGAAGCTTGAGCGTTATACATCGTTACATGATCGACCAATGTATGGGTACGCTTTAGATCGAACCAGCGTTGTTGTTCACCACAAAGTTCAATAGCACGCTCCTGAAGAACCGTTTCAAGTGTTGCTGTTCCACTCAGTGTATTGTCTGTTCCTGAAATAGCGCGCACTTTACGAAGTTCATTAATTGTAGCCATAGCTGCTGTGCCGTTTGCTGTATAAAGTTGGCACTCAGCTTTAATTAAATACATCTCAGCCAAACGAATAACGATTGCATCACGGTCCGAAATATCCCATGTTGGGTAGGTAGCATCATATACATTATCCAAGAATTTCTTAATACCCGGATATGAGCACCAACCTCCGATATTATATGTATTGTAGCGGCTATCTCCATATACATCCGACGTAACTTTAGCTGCCTCAGTAGGAAGCGCTGTTGCTGGATTTGAAGATGAATACACAGGTATGTCACCACCACTCATAAACTGGATACGATAACGTCCCTTTGCCCATGCCTGCATTGCTTTTCCTTCTGTAGAATCTCCATCTTTATGGCAATAATAAATTGCAGTATCTTGCATCGCTGAATATTTTGTAGAACTACCCTCCAACCCCGGAGCAATGGTATATGCATCAAGTAGCGTAGCTTCCGTACGCTGATCAGTGGCACGATGCTCCTCGAGAAGGTTCCATAAATAGAGAGAAGGCAAATAACGGCAAAAACCACGTCCATAGGGAGAATATGTCGCAGATACATCTATCGATTTCTTAGTAACAGTATTTGTTATATAATGAGTAGATTCAGTAGTCATGACACGAACAAATACTTCCTTCCCGTTACCACCCAAATCACTGGCACCATTGTTCCACTTAGAAACAAACATCAACAACATAGCGCTACCTCCGCGACTATAACCTGTACGGGTAATCAACGAGTTATACTCCATTGGGTCACCATCAGAATCTGTTTTATAACGATACGGAATACAATTTACTGTAGTTGCTATTTCAGAAGAATATGCAACACCAAAGATAGCCTCTTTATTAGTTGAGATATCTTCGTTATTCATAGACCAAGTATCTCCATACTTATCATAAAAGGAAGCAATGCCGCTACCTATTACGGCTTCAGCCTCAGTCTGAGCTAACGAATAAAGATCTTTTCCAGTATAATCCGTATTCGTAGTAATACTACTTTCGCCTAGCCATGATGCTGCATAAAGTAACACACGAGATTTCAAAGCACGGGCTGCCCAATAGTTGGCACGACCATCGGTTTTAATCTTATAATCAGCAGCCTCGAATGCTGAAATAGATTTATCAAGATCTGAGAGCATATTGCTGTAAATCACTTCTTCCGAAACACGGGTAGGATCTGTTACGATTGAGGTAATAGGGGCATCGTTATAAGGTATTGGTCCCCAAATATTAACCATGTGAAGATAGTAAAAAGCACGCATAAAATAAGCTTCCCCCAAATATTGATTACGTGTCGTTTCGCTGATCATGGTATTTAATGGTACATAATAAAGTGCATTGTTACAGACATCGACTGCACTATAAAACAACTCCCAATAATGATCCAATGACGCATTATCACTAGAATTAGCATCTAAACTCTCAGCCTTAATATTGTATGAGTTTAACGCTTTCTGCTTATTGTCATAACCATAATAGAAAAGATCAGTGCCCATTTCAGATAAGCCAAGTCCCGCTTCTTTCCCATAGAAGCCACGAGCAAAACTATAACAAGACGACACTAAGCCCTGCACACCCGAAGAAGTTGCATAACTAAGATCGGCAGTTTCACCCGCCTTATTGTCTTCATCCAGAAAGTCAGAGCAAGATACTGTGCTCAACGTAAGTGCTGAAGCAGCCAATAGTATATATAATTTATTTTTCATAATGATTACTGTTTTAGAATTGAACATTTACACCTACTACAACCTGTTTTGCTAACGGGAAGTTTATAGAGCCACCACGTTCCGGATCATAATTATCAATACTACTGAAAGTAAAGAAATTCTTCAATGAGCCATAAACTTTTATTTTCTGAACACCTGCTTTATTGATTAATTTTCCCGGTAAATTATAGGCAAGAGTAATATCTTTAATTTTCAAATAATCAGCCTTCTCGTATCTCAAGGAAGTACTGTAATATGAATAGATTGTACTTGCGGCCCCCGGACTTGGAAATTTAGCACCGGTATTTGTTGGTGTCCAGTAATCCAGATCACCCCAGTTTGCAGATTCATAGTTTAATTGAGTATTCATGCCATAAGAGATGTACCCCCCCAGACGAGCATAAAGCAATACAGACAAACTAAAGTCTTTGTAAGTAAAGGTGTTATTCATACCCATAATATGCTTAGGCGATTTATTATAAACTTTTTTATCGTCATCATTAAGTTGACCATCATCATTTCGATCGATAAGCTTCATCGTTCCAGCCACACCATAAGCTGATAAAAAACCTAGTTCTTCGCCAGGGTGACGAGCTGCCCATTCTGTTTTATAAGTATCAAACTCACCAACACCCCAACAACCATTCGTTTCATAGTCATAGAAAAGATAAACAGGTTCACCTACAATCTGCCCCTCTGCTCCACTCACATTTTTTTCAATACCATCGGTTAATTTGGTTACTTTATCAGTTGAAGTAGCATAAGACCAATTTACATCCCAAGAAAAGTTCTTAGTTTTAACAATTAAAGTGTTCAAAGCAACCTCTAGCCCTTTGCCTTCTGTTTCGCCTATATTTGACAAGACGCTTGGATATACGGAAGAAGCTGGAGCACTTTTCAAATACAACAAATCAGAGGTTTTACTAAGATAATAATCGATGCTACCCGAAATACGATTATCGAAAAGACCAAAATCAAAACCAAAATCGAATGCTGAAGTTTTCTCCCAAGTCAAATCAACATTTCCCATTGTACTAGGTATTTTACCAGCAACATCTTTTCCTCCTAAATAGTAATAAACATTATAAGTACTCAAAGAAGTCAATGTGCTATAAGGATCAATAGCAGCGTTACCGGAAAGCCCCCAAGAGGCACGAAGTTTCAAATTTGACAACCAATCCTTCGAATTCACCATAAAAGCTTCATCAATAACTCTCCATGCACCGGCTACGGATGGAAAGTACCCCCATTTGTGCCCATCTGCCAAAGGAGAAGAACCATCAGCACGTATTGAAGCTGTCAATAAATACTTTTCATCAAATTTATAGTTCAAACGACCAAAAAAAGATAACATTGATTCTTTCTCATACATACTAGTCGTAGTAGATGAAGTAATCTTCGATAAATCATAAAAAGAGCTTTGATAATAATGTTCAGCTCCACAGTCACCAGAAGTTATACTTTCTTCATAAACACTTTGCTTCATGCTATGTCCTAATAAACCCGAAAATTCGTGTTTGGAGCCAGCAAAATTAGTATTATAATTCAGTGTATTTTCCCAAGTAAAGCTTGTCGTATTTTCATATTCTGATGAAATATATCCAGAACCATTTTGATAACGAGCTACGCTCTGATAATCTTGGTATATGCCTGTTCTTACATTTGAACGGTCAACAGCCAACATTGATTTAAAAAATAAATTTTTGATCGGATTAGCTTCTATATATGCATTACCGAAGAAACGAGATGTTTCAATATTTTTTTGATAAGCTCCATCAACCTCATCAAGCAACGGATTACAATGTGCAGCATATCGCGGATTAGGAGTCTCTATAATCGTCCCGTCTGCTCTATAAGCATGGGTAATAGTCGTCATTTTCATGGCCTGTGAGAAGACGCTACTCTGACGCGCATCATGGCTTTTATAAGTATATAACAAGCTAGTACCAACTTTAAACAGCTTGCTTATTCTATGATCAACATTCGCTTTTACATTATAACGGTTTAGTGCATCATTCTTCAACAATCCTTCTTCATGCATCGTACCTAAAGATAGATTGAAGTTAGTTTTTTCATTACCTCCTGAGACTGAGAGATCATAATTTTGAGTCAATCCATTCTTAAGAATAATATCTGCCCAATCAGTATATGAACCATCTTGATAAATACCATATTCAGTAAAATCTTCCAGACTTTCGGTCAAAACATCCTCAGGAGTCAGATTACTTGTACCAAAATTACCTGAAGCCAAGTCAGCCTGATAATTTGCTTTATCAATCAAACGTTGAACCTCTTTTGTTCCATACATAACTTTAGGAACATTAGTGGGACTATTTGAAGATACATAAGCATTCAAATTCACCTGAGTTTTACCAGCCTTACCCCGTTTCGTTGTGATAATGATTACACCATTTGCACCTTTAGTACCATAGATAGCCGTAGAAGAAGCATCTTTTAGAATTTCCATAGATTCAATGTCCGATGAGCTTATATCAAGAGTGGAACCATAGTCTAGCCCATCCACCAAAATCAAAGGATCGTTATTCGCTGAAATAGAACGATTACCACGAAGAGTCATAGATATACCGGAGCCAGCTTCACCGCTAGACTGTTGAATGTCCAATCCCGGTACCTTAGCCTGCATAGCTTGCATCGCATTACTAGAAGAAGATTTAGCAATTTCATCCGCTTTTATCGAAGATACAGATCCCGTTAAATCGCGTTTTTTAACGACTCCATAGCCGATCACGACAACTTCATCGAGGACTTTAGTATCTTCTACCAACTTTACATCAATTTGTTTTTGATTGCCTACAACGAGCGTCTGCGATAAGTAGCCGACAAAAGAGAATTGAAGTTTTCCATTTGGTGGAACAGATAAAGAGTAGGTACCATCTAAATCTGTAATAGTTCCGACTGTTGTACCAACGACAGATACGCTTACTCCGATCATCGGTTCTCCAGAAGCATCAGTGACAACGCCTGAAACCAAATGACCTTGTGCAAAAGACGCCAAGCAAAGCATGCTTAAGAACAAAGCACTCATTGCCTTTTGGGCAAGTGTTTTTCGATTCATAAAATTGTGTTTTTTATAGTTAGTATTAAAAATATAAGGTTTATTACAACCGTTATCGAACACAAAGATATGATTTAAAATAAAAGAACAGTGTGGAGATATTAACTATTTATGTGGAAAATTTGATTACATCATAAAAAAAAAGATTTCACAACGACAAATGAAAAGATTACATATCTTTCATTTGTCGTTGTGAAATAGATATTAAAAAGAAGAAATAGAATATGAATATTAAATCAACAACTACTTAGCAGGACACCAATCCGTACAATTTTTAAATATATTTTCAATAGAATATCGGAGGACTTCTTTCTTAGATAACTGACTGCTCCATTTTACTCGATCTGACACATTAGCTCCTTCTCCGGTACTACCTGACTCTGCATAACGGGCTGTTTTTTCATACTCGGTATTTTTCCAGTTCTCCCATCCTGCGGGGCAAATGTGTTTTCCCATTTCACAATTAATAAATATCGTTGCAGCATACGGGCGCCAAGGGCGACCTAAATAGACTTTATCAACTCCCGGGGCGGCTGTCAGTTTACAGTTTTTGAAAATATAACCAAACTCCGTCTCCTTGGGAGTAGAAGCAGCTGTGATATAAGAATTCCGCTTACTATGAATCGTGCAGTCTTCGAAAAGAGCAGTAGAGGGACCAAAAATGAAATCGGTAGTTCCTTCTATATAACAATGAGTGAAAAGCAGGCGAGTTCCCTCGGCACCGGTATATATCGTATCTTGATTACCTAAAAAACGACAATTTATAAACCTCAATTTATCGCCCTCTGTGTGCAAAGCCACGGCTTGACCTAATTGAGCGGCATTATTCTCTATCGTCAGATTTTTTAATGTGATGTTACTTCCCTCTATTTTAACAGTATAGGTGCGAAAAGTTCCCATTTTATTAATATTAGCATGATCATCATACGTAATGACTGTGCCTTCAGTACCCTCTCCTACTATTTCGACATTTTTTACCCACGATGGTATCAGTAATTTCTCTTTGTAGATTCCGTTCTTTACATAAATGATAACTGTATAATCCATAAATGCCCGTACGCCCTCTACAGCTTCCTGAACAGTTCGATATCTCCCCGTTCCGTCACGAGCCACTACCACCGTATCTTGTTGTTGCGCTTTTGCAGAAACCCCAAAAAGGAGAATAAGGAGTTCTATTCCGATTAATTGTTTCAACATATCTTTTGTTATTTAGTGAGTTTACAGCCAGCTCGTTGCAAGCGTTCCCATTCTAGGCTGGCCATAATAAAAGGCGATACAGCTTTAGCATCGTTGCTGCGAATGGTTTCATTGATATAATAATTATAATCTCCTGAACGATAGTTCTTCCCTCCAAGTCCGGCAACTGCACACGCCTTTGTGATATTTACAAGTCCATCTTTATCCACTTCTATGAAATTAGTCAAGATTCCCTTATACCCTTTTATAGCTACTTCCAGATAAGACTGATCAATATACCCCATGCGCACAGCTTTAAACAGCGTATAGACAAACATGGTAGAGCAAGAAGATTCCAGATAATTGCCTTTATCACCACTTTTGTCGAGCACCTGATACCAAAGTCCGGTTGTCGGGTCTTGCAATCTCTTCACTTGTGTAGCAATATTATTAAGTATCACTAGCATAGAATCACGGCCGACTTCGTGCTTAGGAATAAAATCAAGAGCATCGACGAAGGCCATGGCATACCATCCCATCGCACGTCCCCAGCTATGAGCTGACTGCCCCGTAACCGGATCTGCCCACTTCTCTTTGTGACTAACATCACAAGCATGACGATACAATCCATTTTTAGGATCATACGTATGGCGAGCTACAGTAAGAAATTGATTGATAACATCTTTATAATCCTGTGGGCGATTATTGCGAAATGCATATTCTGCATAAAAGGGGCTTCCCATGTAGAGTCCATCTAACCACATCTGGTTAGGATAAATCTTTTTATGCCAGAAACCGCCATCCGCATTACGGGGATGCGTATCGAGCTGACTTCTGAGCAGATCGATTGCTTTCTTATATTTTTCATCTTTTGATTGCTCATAAATACGAAAAAGAAATTTGCCGGAGTTCAAGCGATCAATATTATATTCATCTAACTTATAAGTTTTAATGCTACCCTCTTTGTTAATCATCGTATCGGCATAAGCCAAAGCATAATCATAGATTTTTTTGTCGCCATAAGCATCATACACATCGAGCATGGCTTGAAGTTCCAGTCCATGACAATAATCCCACTTCAGATTAGTTTGAAAATCAAGTTGCCATGATTCCGGGCAACGAAGCATCTCTGATTGAACCATGCGAACAGACCATGGAGATTGATCATCCACTTTTTGAGCATTCAATTGTGAAGAGCAAAAAAACGCCCCAATAATAAGTAACTTATAAAGCTGTTTATTCATCATTTGTTCTTGTATTTAGGTAATAGATTTATTGTAATCTGACAAAGATAATAAGTCTTTCTTGAAGGACTGTGCAAAATTCGATTGAAAAGGTGGATATTTTATCCTTTCCGTGTACGCAAACGATTTTGGGGCCAATTTGGGCTAATTAACTACTATTCGGTCAATTTATGCACTAAATTAAGCAATTTTTATAGTTGACTTACATCAAATTATGCGTATTTTTGGCATCAAATTGAAACTATATAATTCTAAATTGATTATCATGAGCACATTTCAGAAAGTAAATGAAAAAATGACTAACTACAGATGGACCATCTGTGCTATGTTATTCTTTGCCACTACAGTTAATTACCTAGATCGACAAGTCTTGTCATTGACATGGAAAGATTTTATTGCCCCTGAATTCCACTGGACTAATGATGACTACGGAAATATCACTGCACTATTCTCTATCATGTATGCTTTCAGCATGCTTTTTGCAGGCCGTATTGTCGACTGGCTGGATACTAAGAAGGGATTTCTTTGGGCTATCGGTATATGGTCATTAGGTGCATGCCTTCATGCTTTCTGCGGAATCGCAACTTCAGGCATCACCACTGGCCACTGGCTTGTAGGTTTCGAAGGTGCCAAAGAAGCCATCCAAACTGTAGGAGACGCTTCTATCATTGTAACAGTGAGTGTTACCTTATTTATTTTTGCTCGTTTTGTGCTTGCTCTTGGTGAAGCGGGAAACTTCCCTGCCGCCATCAAAGCCACTGCAGAATATTTCCCCAAAAAAGACAGAGCATTATCTACAAGTATATTTAATGCCGGAGCCACAGTTGGTGCGTTAGCTGCACCTGTTACCATCCCTCTCATTGCCGAACATTTTGGTTGGGAAATGGCTTTTATCATTATTGGTGCATTGGGTTTCATTTGGATGGGTATCTGGGTCTTCATTTACAAAAAACCGGAAGTACATCCTAAAGTTAATTCAGCTGAATTAACTTATATCCAACAAGATAAGGACGATGCTTCTATATCATACGATGGAAATCCTATCAAGTTTCAACGCAAACTCTCTTTTGCCGAATGTTTTAAGTTCAAACAAACATGGGCATTTGCCTTCGGTAAGTTTATGACTGATGGAGTTTGGTGGTTCTTCTTGTTCTGGACTCCGGCATACCTAAGTTCTGTTTATGGAATGAAGTCATCTGATCCGGAAAGCCAACTAGCACTCTTTGTGCTTTACGCTATAACTCTGCTTTCAATTATCGGTGGATGGCTACCCTCTTACTTCGTTGATAAAAAAGGAATGAATCCGTATGCCGGGCGTATGCGTTCCATGCTAATCTTCGCATTCTTCCCATTATTGGCTCTTGCTGCTCAACCACTAGGACACCTTAGTTATTGGTTCCCTACGATCATCATCGGTATTGCAGGTGCTGCGCATCAAGCTTGGTCTGCAAATATTTTTTCTACTGTAGGTGACATGTTCCCTAAGTCGGCTATTGCTACCATAACAGGTATTGGCGGTATGGCAGGTGGTATTGGTTCTTTCCTTATTAATAAAGGGTCAGGACTCCTTTTTGACCACGCAGAAACAACAAATATGAAATTCATGGGTTTCGAAGGTATTGAATCGGGATATTTCATCATCTTCTCTATCTGTGCCGTAGCCTATCTTATCGGTTGGGTTGTTATGAAAACGTTGGTTCCCAAATACCAACCTATTGTTATAGACTAATAGAATTAAATAGATTTTATCTGAAAAGCCTCTGCATCTCTTTATTGAGTTTGCAGAGGCTTTTCTTTTTTCCTTCTTTACATACGAGAATGACCTATAAAACATCCGGATGTTATACTATGCAACATCCAGATATTCCAGCACACAACATGGGGATGTTATGACGCATAAAAAGCTATGTTCCAAAGTCCTTGCAATTGCCTTATGAAAGATAAATAAGAGCTGGAAGTTATCAAAAAAGCCCTTTCTCACGAAAGGGCTTTTTTGATAACACTTCTCTAAACAAATAAAGTAGAAGTGACAATAAGACAAAAAAAAAGGGAAGTCTCACGACTTCCACAATTCTTCTAACCTTAAATCTAAATCTCTATGAAAAAAACGTATTGCAAAGATATGGGTTTGAAGCATACAAAAGTGTTAACAAACTGCATAAAGAAAGAATAAAAACTAATATGTGCCTATTTTTGTCAAAGCAACTTTAGTAGTTATAAAATCCAGCAGTTTATCGTATATCGGATTCTGACAAAGCAGGCACTGGACGCCCGTTAAGAACATCTGTTTCCTCGCACGCGTTAAAGCAACGTTCAACTTCCGATCTATCAAAATGCCATCTTCTTCAAGGATATTTGATACAAAATGTAACTGATAAGCATGGTTTACACAAAAAGAATAAATTATAACATCACGTTCACTTCCTTGAAAGCGTTCGACTGTATCAACCAAGATATTCTTCAAAACCGGAATATCTAATTGACAGATTTGCTTTTTTATTAAAGCGATCTGACTACGGTATGGAGTGATTATACCTAAAGTGTAATCGGGATCAAAGGAACTGCCATATTGCTCAAACACCTTAACGGCCAACTGTGCACAGATCAATGCTTCAGAATAATTCACCTTGACGGAGGAACCTTCTATTTGAGCCATCGATGGAAGATAAGCAATACGTTGTGTCATTAGCGGGCTCAATGCATCCTGAGTCAAATGAGGAGATGCCGTCAGTTCATCAATCTGATGGGGTAATCCCACAGGCTTTAGTAATCCACCATAAAAAGTTTTATTAGGAAAGAGGGCTATCGCAGGATTCATGCGTCCTTGCCGACAAAGCTGATCAAAAGCATTGGAGTTCACACCGCGACCAAAATCTAGCGCTACAATCTGACCGCTTACTGTACGATAAAGACGTTCAAAGAGCGAATCTCTCAAGTTTGTCAAACCGATGGCAAGCAGTGCCTCATCGTATATCTGAGATTGAGCAGCGTTTTGTTGCACTACGGCAGGGAGCTGTTTGTGGTCGCCTATGAGAATGAATTTGCCAATAGCATTGACCGCATTTTCTCTTCGCGCACACAAGATGCCTAGCAATTGAGGTTCAAGTATTTGTGTGGCTTCATCCACAATAGCGACATCAAAACTTTTGAGCTGAAATAGTTCCGGTTTATTCGCTACAGAAGCCACCGTACCAACAAAGATGCGGCAATTTTTCATTCGAGACGCAACATCCGAACGGCGACTGCATACAGCCAACTCATTTTCAATAAGGTGTTTTCGATAAGAGGGTTCACAAGCCAACTCGTTGCCGATACGTATGAAATCAACTTCAGGAGTGATAGATGAAAGCGCCTTGCATATTTCATCCACCGCACGGTTCGTATATGCCAATAAAAGTATCTGAGCATCAGGAGTCTGATGAAAAGCCTCCACCATCAATCGTAATGCACGCGATGTTTTGCCGGTTCCAGGAGGGCCTATCAATAAGAAGTAATCTTTGGCTGCCTTCGCTTTCAACACCACGCGACTAAAATCATCCGCCGCATTAGCTATAGCCTCATCGTAAGATTCATCAAAGTCTGGCTGCCGCTGAGAAAGGAGCAAATCACGACGATCTTTATTAGCAGAGGCAAAAGTGGACAAACCCAGATACATGCCTCGAAAAGTGGTATCCATCACGTCATGCTCTATTGCATAAAGGCTTTCGGAAGGAAGCACAGACGGATTCTGTTGGGCTGCCCTCAATCGGAGCTTTATTTCAGTATCCGTGATGCTCTCAATGTTTCCTTTGAATACCATCTTATTGGTAACATTGTCAGTATCCGAGTTACGTTCGTAAAGTACCACCGCATCACCCTGACGGAAATTAGGTAGTGCTTCTTCAGTTTCAGTTGTTTGCTCTTCATCCGGTATGGACAATGTAAGAGAAGCTTTATGTTCATCAGTAGCACGATTAGTCTTTATGTTCAGATCATAAAGAATCTCCCCTGCTTCCCGTTTCTCAGTCAAAGAAGAAAGCCACAGCGAAGCCGCTCCTGTCCGTCCTTCGTAATCCACATCACCCGACTTGGCTGTGTACTGCTCTTTGGTGATGAAATTATATAGCACATAATAGTAATTTCGCTCCAAAGTCGTCAAGCTGTTCAATTTTTCTTTGAATTGCGCAATAGACGGAAAGAGATATTGTTCCCAAAATCGTCCTTTCAACTTCTTCTCATTTAAAGTTTCCGGATTAATCTGAGCAAGCATGTTCGCTGTAAATTCAGCATTATTATGCAACTGCACACCAAATTCGTTGGCTACGATACGATTTCTCAAATCAATCGTTCGCCTCACCATTGCCCACGAAGAACGAGCAGGATAAAGTAACGGGTAACGGGTATAAAGTAGGTATGGGCGTACTTTGCGATGATCCACTCCCATAGAGTATTGCAACACAGCCTGATAGAGTAACATCTGAACCTTATTATTTTCTTTCGGCTCCACTTTCCCCCGCATGGAGTATTCATCGGCCTTGCCCGATTTCATTTCAATGAAAGAGAGCATGTCTCGCTGCATATAATCGAGCCTACCTTGCGAACCCAATGCCTCGCAGATATAAGAGGGCTCCAATACGGCATCGGTTTTATCCAATTCATATCCTGAGGTATGAAACGTTTCAGTAACCACCCGACGGATATGGTCAAAATGCATCTTGCAATCTGCGAAGAATTGCCGTTCCTTTTCCTTATCCGCCAAGTCTCGACACGCTGCCAACTCTATAGGATAGCGTTGAAAAGCTTTTTTCATGCAAGTGCCATAATCCACTTCCTCATCAGCATGAATCCATTCATCGAGAAAGAGGTTGGCTATGTTTCCCAACAAAAGTGGACGAGCGTTATCGATGGGTTGCAGTTTACTCAACAGGTAGTTGGCCGGATGATGCCCATAATCTCGATAACACTCTGCCAGCGAACTGATATCAATCAAATAATCAGGTTCAAGAACGATAAAGGAGGGAGTAAGAATACCTTTCTCATCTATGGAAACATCCAGCAGATTAAGCTGTGCGTGTTGCCAAAGCAAATTACAGGTTTCAGCAAATTCCTCGTTTACTTGCGCTACATGATAACGCACGCGCAAAGGTTCTTCAGCAATCGTATCCGAAGGAAGGACATATAAATAGATATCATCAGCATATTGAAAACAAACACGCATTCGCTGCACCTTCTTGTTGCCGATGAATGGAGAGACTAAATAAGTAGCATCGGCTTTGGGAAGCAATGTATAAAGCTCTCGTGGAATATCCTGCCCGGATATCTTTCTCAGCAAAAAGGCTAAGGTCTTCGCATCACGAAAAAGATTCTCACGTGTAGGAATTGTTTGCTTGTTTAAAATGGAGTTGGAAGTGAGCCGGAACGTATGCAAACGGTTCTGTTCACTGATATCAAGACCGACTCGTGCTGCCAGAAAACTAATTCGGGCAGACAAGTCGGTCATTTGCAGACTTTCATCTTGCATCTCTTTGCGGCAAACACGTTCCAGCATATCGCGCATTTGTTTGTAGCGTATGGCAAGTGGTGTTTCTTCTGCCTTGCAGAGCCCAAGGAGTATGTCAAAGTATTCTTTTACCTCATCAATCATGTGGCAAAAGTAAAGAAAATATTTTCCTGTTCTTACTCTACAGGAATATAAATCTCAGTTATCAGGTTCTCGGGAGCTGTGTCAGACGGATTGTTTACGTACTTCTCAAATACAGGGGAATTAACTACTTTAAATCCGTTATCCTGAACCAAACGACCATAGACGGTGTCATAAACAGCTGACAGACTTGAATAGGGCCCTTTATAGCGAAATATAGCATACTTTCCACCCGGAATCTCTTTCACTCCAACTTCACCTTTCGCCTTGGCTGATTTAGAAAGCGCAAGACAGATATCTGTACGAAGCTTATCTGATTCCGTTACTTTAGGATCATCATGATATACGCAAAGATACTCTATGCAATTATCGGAAATAAGATTTTCTTCTTGAGCGAATTTAAAGAGCCTCCCCCAGGCACTAGCAAAATCAAGACCTTTATAATCCCCTGAAAGACGAATGTAAATAAGCTTTTTAGAAGTAATTTCTTTAACTTCTACACTAACATCAAGATTAGAATTTAATTCTACTTTTTTCATAATTGTATACTCTTTATTGTTACGATATTCAATAGGTGAAATACCATAAAATTGCTTAAAGAGTTTCGACAAAGATGAAGGCGCATTATATCCTACCTGATAAGCAATATCACTAATTGTCATATCAGTATAACGAAGCAATCGAGCCGCGGCCTCAATTCGCGTTCGAACAATAAATGCGCCGATAGGCTCACCCAAAAGAGCCTTCATGATCCGATGAAAATGAAAGGGAGAGAAGTTGGACATTTCTGCCAAAGAGCTTAAATCTATTTCCTCCCCCAGATGGTTGTTGATATATTCAACTACCACATTTACACATTTCAGGTATTCGTCTCTTGTCGATGTTCTTTGTTGCATACTTTTTGGTTATTTTCACTCTGCAAAGGTAACGACAAACGATATACACGACTTGTCCTAAGTTGCTAACTTACAACTTTCTTTTCTTTAATCAACAAAATGCTCAATTCATATAAAAGGCAAAGGGGAATAGCAACCACGCTCAAGGTGAAAGGATCTCCCGTAGGAGTAATGATGGCTGCAACAGCCACAATAATGACAATAGCATGTTTACGGTACTTACGCAAAAAAGCCTTATTGACAACGCCCATCAGTGATAGTAGCCATGCAACAAGAGGTAGTTCGAAAGCTAACCCCATGCACAGTACCAGAACCATGAAATTATCGATGTAAGAGTTTAAAGAGATACGATTCTCAATCTCCGCACTAAGTTCGTAAGTAGAAAGAAAGCGTAACGTAAGTGGATAAACCATGAAATAGCCCACAAGTACTCCAATAAAAAACATGACCGTACCAACACATAAGGCCCTCTTCACTCCTTTTTGTTCGTTGGGATACAATGCCGGACGAATAAAATTCCATATTTCAAAAAAGAGATAGGGCATAGCTGTTACTACTGACATCCAAAATGCAGTAGACATGTGAATGAAAAAGGGAGCAGCCAGATTGATATTAATAAGTTTAACTGAAAATTCCTTCGTGAAGAAATCATCAGTCAACTGCAACGATTCTCCCATGGATCGTAACAGCGAATAGAACACAAAATCATTGTGACAAGGCGCAAGTATTACATGGTCGAACAGCCAGGGCATTGCAATGAAATAGCCCACAGCTAGCACAAACCAAACTCCGAAAATACGAAAAAGGACTTTGCGCAACTCGTCCAAATGATCCCAGAAGGTCATTTCGGCCATTGCTACTCTTTCTTCTCGTTTGTTTCAGATGGTTTTTCAACCTCATCCTTGGCTTTGTTTATTTCGTCTTTGGCTTCGTTTACTCCTTCTTTGAAGCTTTTCACACCTTTACCAAGGCCTTTCATTAGTTCAGGAATTTTTTTCCCTCCAAACAACAAAAGTATAAGCAATGCCAGAATAATAAACTCTGATCCACTGGGCAGAAAGCCTAATAATAAATGGTTAACCATAAGTATGATAATTAGGTAATTAATTAAATAGTGCATACAAAACTAAACAAAAGTCAGCACGCAGCCAAAGGTTTCCTCTTTTTAGTCTCTTTTTGTCAGATCAATCTTGAAAATAGATTCTCTTTACACGAGTAGAAACACTAGTCAGCACTTCATAAGGAATGGTCTCAAGCATATCCGACAGTACGGTTATTGGCAAATCGTCTCCAAAGATAATCACTTTATCGCCTTCTTTGCAGTCAATACCTGTCACATCTATCATGCATACATCCATGCAAATGTTACCCACGTAGAAAGCTTTCTTGCCATTCACTAAGCAATAGCCTTTCCCATTACCCAAATGTCTATTCAAGCCATCGGCATAACCTATAGGTATGGCAGCAATGCGGGAGTCACGCGTCAGATGTCCTTTTCTGCTATAGCCCACCGTATCCTCAGCCGACACATTACGAATTTGAAGGATGGTTGTCTTTAGTGTACTTACATTATATATAATAGAGTTATCTATCGGACTGACCCCGTAAAGGCCTATGCCAAGTCTTACCATATCGAGTTGTGCTTCAGGAAAGCGTTCGATGCCCGCTGAATTACAGATATGACGGAGAATTTTATGAGGAAACGAAGCTTGTAACTCTGTCGAAGCTTTATCAAATATTTCAATTTGTCGACGGGTAAAGGCATCAAACTGATCACTGTCACTTCCCACCATGTGAGAGAAGACTGAACGCGGTATCACTGCATTTTGTGCTTTCAAACGTTTGATAAGAGCCGGAACTTCTTCAATAGCAAATCCCAAGCGATGCATACCGGTATCCAACTTTATATGAATAGGAAAATTAGTAATCCCCTCTTTCTCGGCTTCTTTAATGAGAGCATCCAGAAGATGAAAACTATAAACTTCAGGCTCTAGTTTATAATCGAACAAGGTTTTGAATGCTGTCATTTCAGGATTCATGATAATAATAGATCCCGTAATACCTGCTTTGCGTAAGTCGGAACCTTCGTCAGCCACAGCCACAGCCAAATAATCAACTCGATGTTCCTGAAGAGTCTTAGCTATTTCGTATGAACCGGCTCCGTAAGCAAATGCCTTGACCATACAAACCATCTTCGTTTCGGGTTTCAGCTTGCTTCGGTAGTAATTCAGATTATTAATCAACGCATTCAGATTGATTTCCAGAATGGTCTCATGCACCTTTAATTCCAGACTTTCTGAGACGATATCAAATCCAAAACTCCGAGATCCTTTAACGAGAATAATCTCATTCCTGAGTTGTTTAAAAATATCAGATGTCTGTAATGCCTCTGTATTTGGAAAGAAATACTTTTCAATATCAAAGCGAGAAGCACAAGATGAAATTTCGTTGCCCACACCAATAATCTTTTCTATTCCCCGGCTATGTACAAGTTGGGCTACTTTCCGATAAAGTGTAGTAGTACTTTGACCTGTTTCCAAAAGATCTGAAAGAATCAACGTACGCTTTAATCCTTTCGCCAAAGAACGTCGATAGAGAAAATCGAGTGCTATATCCAGAGACGCTAAGTCCGAATTATAACTATCATTGATAAGCACACAATTATTCTTTCCTTCTTTCACTTCCAGACGCATCGCTATAGGCTCCAAGTGAGACATCCGTTCGGTGATTTGTTCAGGAGAGAGCATCAGATAAAGACATACGGCAAGACAGTTAAGTGAATTTTCTATAGACGCATCATCAATAAAAGGTATACGAAAGGTATTGTCCATCTCAAGATAACGATAAGAAATGGTGGTAAACTCACTTTCTTTCTTTATGCCACTAATATATAGAGGTCTCTCCATGTCTTTGCACGACCATGCTATTTCACGAGCAGTAAACATTGATTTGGCAACGCAATTACTGATCAACTCATTGTCACCATTATAGATAATGACTTCACTATCTTTAAAAAGTAGCAACTTCTCCATGCACTTTTCCTGAAGTGAAAAGAAGTTCTCTTGATGAGCGCCACCAATATTAGTGAGCACTCCAATGGTAGGCTTAATGATGCTCTGTAAAGAGCGCATCTCTCCTGTCTCAGAAATACCTGCCTCAAAGATACCAAGTTCGGAGGTTTCATTCATCTGCCACACAGATATAGGTACTCCGATCTGAGAGTTATAGCTTCTGGGTGAACGAACGATGTTGCGCTCAGGGCTGAGCAACTGATGCAACCATTCTTTTACTATCGTTTTGCCATTACTACCCGTGATACCAATTACAGGAATCTGGAACTGTTCTCGATGGTGTTCGGCCAACTTTTGCAATGCTTTGAGCGGATTGGGAACCAACAGAAAATTACAGTTATCATAAGTCTTATTATCATTGAGTTCGGCACTTACAACAAAATTCCGAACGCCACGGGCATACAGATCAGGAATGTACTTTGATCCATCATTTCTTTTCGTAGGCAAAGCAAAAAAGAGAGTCTCTTCTGGAAAACACAACGACCGGCTATCAGTAAGTAACCAATCAATCTTAGTATCTAAATTACCTAAACGCTTAGCACCTATTTGTTTTGCTATTGATTTAATTGTATATGACATTGTTCTATTTCTTTTTGTACATCTAAGTACGGGTATTTTTCCTTAAGTTGATTTATTTTTAACACTATTTGTCCTAAAAATCGTTTATATTCTTCGGACTCTTTTCGGAATGGTTTATGTGTCAATGCTTTATGAATATCATCGCATTCCTTCATTATTTGTTTGGTTTTTCTTGAAAAATAAAGAGTACCAAAATTCTCCCAAATATATTGAATAGCCTTTGATGAAGGATGAAGCATATCATCTGCATAGAATCGATAATCGCGAAGATCATCCATCACGATTTCATATGCGGGAAAGTAAAAAACGGATTCAGGAAAAGCTTCTTGCAAACGATCAATGGCCAAAAGCAGGGTCGCTTTACTTATCTGATTAGCATGTAACCCATCTTTAAGATGGCGGATGGGACTAACAGTTAAAATAATCTTTAAGCAAGGTCGTTGCTGAAGAAGAGTGCGAATGAGAGAAGTGTAATCGGCAACAATATTCTCTACCGTAAGCATGGAACGCAAAAAATGATTCGCCGGAAGCTTATGGCAATTGGAAACAACCTGCCCTGTCTCCTTTAACGTATAGACCCAAGCTGTGCCGAAAGTAATGATCAAATAGTCCAACTGAATAATTGCTTCATGAGCTTCATCCAAACGATTGTTTATACGCTTTAAGCACTGATCCTGAGTCGAATCAGAAAACGAGCCGTGGTGCATGTAACTATGAAAACAATCACGATAGAAAAGTAAATTTTGGGAAGTATATTGTTTACCGGCAATCATCTCATGCAAAGCTTTGGAAACAGACAATGGATTATAAAGTATGCCGTAAGGATTGACCTGACAAGCAAATTTGTTTTGTACCATAAAAGTCCCAATGTTCTCGGCAAAGCAAGAACCCATTAGCAAACCTTTGTGAGAATGATCAATGAAAAAATTCTGTTTCGGAAACTCTATGACTGTCCTAAAATCCATCGCTTTATCAGTTTAAGTAAGCACAAACATACAGAAATAATCCTAAAAACAATAAGAGATTCATTAAGATAGTCAAGTCTTCACAAAATTCCGATTGAAAAACAAACACTTCAGCTTATTTATACTAATTTTGCAATAAATTTGCCCAAACAATGAAAAACGAATTCATATATACCCTGCTAAACAATATTTCATATCCGGAAGACTTGCGAAAACTAAGCATTGATCAGCTTCCCGAAGTATGTAAAGAGCTGAGGCAAGACATTATAGAAGAATTATCCTGCAACCCTGGCCATTTTGCGGCCAACTTGGGTGTGGTAGAACTTACCGTAGCATTACATTATGTTTATAATACGCCCTACGACCGCATTGTGTGGGATGTTGGACATCAAGCTTACGTCCACAAAATACTAACAGGAAGGCGTAAATCCTTCTTTACCAACAGAAAGATGAATGGCATACGTCCTTTCCCCTCTCCTGAAGAAAGTGAATATGACACCTTTACCTGCGGACATGCTTCAAATTCTATTTCAGCTGCATTAGGAATGGCAGTAGCAGCTAACAAAAAAGGAGAAAAAGATCGGCACGTGGTAGCTGTGATAGGTGATGGATCCATGAGTGGCGGACTGGCCTTCGAAGGCTTAAACAATGCGTCTGGAACTCCGAATAACCTCTTGATTATTCTCAACGACAATGATATGTCCATCGACCGCAGTGTGGGCGGGATGAAACAATATTTAGTCAACCTGACGACTTCAAATCGCTATAATCGCCTTCGCTTCGAAGCATCCAAGATACTATTTAAGATGGGAGTTTTAAACGAGAGTAGACGCAAAAGTCTCATACGCTTTGCCAATAGCGTGAAGTCGATGTTAGCCCAACAACAAAATATCTTTGAAGGGATGAACATCCGTTACTTTGGCCCAATTGACGGGCACGACGTAAAAAACATCTCACGTATATTGCGAGATATAAAAAACATGCAGGGGCCTAAAATACTTCATCTGCACACCATCAAAGGAAAAGGATTTGAACCCGCAGAGAAACAAGCCACACTATGGCATGCTCCGGGAAAGTTCAATCCGGAAACCGGCATACGAATTACCGCAAACACAGATGACCTTCCCCCACTCTTTCAAGATGTATTTGGCAATACTCTGGTAGAACTGGCCAAAAACAATAAAAAGATTATAGGAGTTACTCCTGCCATGCCTACAGGCTGTTCGATGAATATACTGATGGACAAAATGCCCGATAGAGCCTTTGACGTAGGCATTGCCGAAGGACATGCAGTGACTTTCTCTGGAGGAATGGCTAAAGAAGGATTGATGCCATTTTGCAACATCTACTCTTCATTCATGCAACGAGCCTACGATAATATCATCCACGACGTGGCTATCCAAAATTTGAATGTAATCTTTTGTCTTGACCGAGCAGGATTGGTAGGAGAAGATGGTCCCACTCACCACGGTGCGTTCGACTTAGCTTATTTAAGACCAATTCCCCATCTCACCATTGCATCACCCATGAATGAACATGAACTGAGAAAAATGATGTACACAGCTCAATTACCCGACAAAGGACCATTTGTTATTCGCTATCCCAAAGGAAGAGGATCGCTGGTTGATTGGCAATGTTCATTCGAAGAAATAGAAATAGGCACCGGACGCAAAATGAAGGACGGAGAGGAAATCGCGGTACTAACCATAGGTCCTATAGGCAATACAGCAGCAGAGGCAATTGAAGCCGCTACCAAAGAGAACATCTCTATTGCCCATTATGACGTACGTTTTTTGAAACCTCTAGATGCTAATATGCTACATGAGATAGGAGGCAAGTTCAAAAAAATACTAACCATTGAAGACGGAGTTATTCAAGGTGGCATGGGCAGCGCCATTCTCGAATTTCTATCCGATAACAACTATTATCCAAAAGTAGTACGCATGGGACTACCGGATAAATTCATCCAACACGGAAGCATAGCCGAGCTGCATCAACTCTGCGGCCTAGATGCAACCAGCATTTATCAGGCAATTATGCATCTGAACGCCCATGAAACGGAATAAAAAAAACGATATAACAACAATAGCCACAAGCCAAACAATCAAAACTTGTATTGGCAAATGCATATAGAAGATGAAAATAATTATTGCCGGTGCCGGAGCTGTAGGCACGCATTTAGCCAAATTATTATCCCGCGAGAGACAGGATATTATCTTAATAGACGACAGTGAAGAGAAGTTGAGCACATTAAGTTCTAACTTTGATTTGATGACCGTTTGCGCTTCTCCTTCCTCCATCTCCGGCCTCAAAGAAGTTGGTGCGAAAGATGCAGATTTGTTCATAGCCGTAACTCCCGACGAAAGCAGGAACATGACAGCTTGCATGATAGCAAGTAATTTGGGAGCAAAAAAGACGGTAGCCCGAATTGATAATTACGAATATCTATTGCCTAAAAACAAAGAATTCTTTAAAAAATTGGGAGTAGACTCGCTTATCTATCCAGAAATGCTGGCCGCTAAAGAAATCGTATCATCTATGCGGATGAGCTGGATTCGTCAATGGTGGGAATTTTGTGGAGGAGCCCTTATCCTATTAGGTACCAAGATGAGAGAGAGTGCAGAGATTCTCAACATTCCTCTTCAAGAGTTGGGTGATACAAATACGCCCTATCACATTGTAGCGATCAAACGAGGCAACGAAACAATCATCCCCCGAGGTAACGACGTAATCAAACTATACGACATTGTGTACTTCACCACCATCAAAAAGTATATTCCCTATATCCGGAAAATAGCAGGAAAAGAAGATTATGCTGACGTACGTAAAGTCATGATTATGGGGGGGAGCCGCATTGCTGTTCGTACTGCACAATATGTGCCCGACTATATGCAAGTAAAAATAGTGGAGCATGACGTGAACCGTTGTAATCGGCTAACGGAACTTTTAGATGACAAAGTCATGATCATTAATGGCGATGGGCGCGACATGGACCTGCTAACAGAAGAAGGTATGAAAAACACCGAAGCTTTTGTCGCACTAACAGGAAATTCAGAGACAAATATTCTGGCATGCTTGGCAGCCAAGCGAATGGGAGTAAGCAAAACTGTAGCCGAAGTGGAAAACATAGACTACATCAGTATGGCCGAAAGTCTGGATATCGGGACAGTCATCAACAAAAAAATGATTGCTGCCAGCCATATTTACCAAATGATGCTCGATGCCGATGTTTCAAATGTAAAAAGTTTAACCTTTGCCAATGCCGAAGTGGCCGAATTTACCGTTAAGTCCGATTCTAAAGTAGCTAAACATCTGGTTAAAGACCTTGGGTTACCCAAGGGAGCCACCATTGGCGGATTAATCAGAAATGGAGAAGGAGTTGTTGTTACGGGAGATACGCTGATACGTGCCGGTGATCATGTAGTGGTATTCTGCCTGAATATGATGATAAAAAAAATAGAGAAGTTCTTTAATTAACGTCTGAAATGATAAACAGAAAGATGATTTATAGAATCATGGGATTCTTGATTTTGATTGAGACAGCGATGCTATTGTCTTGCATAGGCGTTTCTCTCTGTTATCAGGAGAATGATTTGGAGAGTTTTCTTATTACAGCTGCCATTACCGCCGTTACGGGATTATTTCTTATGCTATTAGGTAAAAATGCGGAAAAGAAACTAAGTCGTAGAGACGGTTATATCATCGTTAGTATTGTGTGGGTAATATTCAGTATCTTTGGCATGCTACCCTTCTATCTCAGCGGATACATTCCTAACGTTACTAATGCTTTCTTTGAGACAATGTCCGGTTTTACCACCACAGGTGCCAGCATATTAGACAATATAGAGGCATTACCTCACGGACTGTTGTTCTGGCGAAGCATGACGCAATGGATTGGAGGCTTGGGCATTGTTTTCTTTACCATCGCTGTTCTTCCTATCTTTGGAGTAGGAAGTATGCAACTTTTTGCAGCAGAAGCGACCGGCCCCACGCACGACAAGATACACCCCCGCATCGGAGTCACAGCAAAATTACTATGGATTGTTTACCTCGTATTAACAATTAGTGAAACGATATTACTCATGTTTGGCGGGATGAGTCTATTTGATGCCGTTTGTCACTCATTTACGACCACCGCTACCGGAGGATATTCCACCAAGCAAGCAAGTATAGCCTATTACAATTCTCCTTATATAGAATACATCATTTCACTCTTTATGATCTTGTCGGGACTCAATTTTACTCTTTATTTCTTTTGCGCAAAAGGTAAAATAAAGAAATTTTTCAGTGACGAGGAGATGAAATGGTATATCTGGTCTATCGCTATTTTCACCGCCATCATCGCATTTACGCTGACACGTACTTCTTCCATGGGAATTGAAGAATCATTCAGAAAAGCATTATTCCAAGTAGCCTCACTACATTCCACAACCGGATATGTCACGGCCGATTATATGACGTGGGAACCTTTTTTATGGGCAATGCTTGCTATTACAATGATTATTGGTGGATGTGCCGGTTCAACCAGTGGAGGATTAAAAGACATACGTATCCTAATATTAGTAAGAATCATAAAAAATGAATTCAAACGTTTAATTCATCCAAATGCCGTGCTTCCAATTCGTGTTAACAAGCAGGTTATATCTCCATCGGTTAAAAATGCCATTCTTGCTTTTACCTTGTTATATATTACCGTATTGGTTATCGGATGGATTACCATGATGGCATTAGGTGTAGGATATATAGAATCTTTTGGTACGGTAGTATCAAGCATGGGTGGAGTTGGACCAGGTTTAGGTACATGCGGTCCTGCATATAGCTGGAACCATTTACCGGATGCTTCCAAATGGCTATTGTCTTTTCTGATGTTAATCGGTCGTCTCGAGATATTCACTATATTATTGATTTTTACCCCTGGATTTTGGAAGAAAAATTGATGAAAGATACAAAGTGTGCTAAAAAAACCTTTTTGTCACATAGAGATTGCAAAAGAGAGGAAATTAAGTTATATATTTGCACCCGCAAGAGGGTAATATGAAAAAATTCCTTAAATACAGTGTCTTAATCGCATTTACCGTGATGCTTCATGCCACCATGATGGGAGCTATGAAAGCATCTGAGACACTATATACCGCACCCCAAAGCGACCCTGGTTACTTCATCTCTCAAAAGCAAAGACTCAACTTATCTCTACAAGAGTTTTGCTATTATTATGCCGAATTGGCATGTGAAGTTGCCCATCTCGATTTCTCCCATACTCCTACCAGTAAAAGCTACCACCGACTTATAGGATTCTTTCGTACACATAGTGCTATTCACTTAGCATCCTTTAGTGTTACGTTCCATCCACTATCTCATAGTTCCATGAACCCTGTGAGCTACTATGTTTTTGGTCTGCGAAAAATCATCACTTAATTTTCTCTTATTTTACACTGTCGTTACCGTGGAGTTATCATCTAAATAATTATTAAGGTGATAGTCCGTTCATTAATAGTATTTAATCTAAATGATATTGGATTATGAATTTTGTGTTATTAGTCGTCGTTCTATTAACGGCAGTAACCTTGGTTGCTGCAGCGTTGATTATAGCAAAAGCTATATCTCCGCGCTCCTACAATCCTCAAAAAGAAGAGCCGTACGAATGTGGCATTCCTACACGTGGCAAATCATGGATGCAATTTCGTGTAGGCTACTATTTGTTTGCCATCTTGTTTTTGATGTTCGATGTAGAGACAGTCTTTCTATTTCCATGGGCAGTTATTGTCAGGGATTTAGGAGTAGCCGGACTTGTTAGTATTCTCTTCTTCTTAGTTATTTTAGTTCTGGGTCTAGCCTATGCCTGGAGGAAAGGAGCATTAGAATGGAAATGAAAAAGCCGAAAATAAAATCAATTCCTTACGAAGAGTTCAGCGACAATGAGTCTTTGGAGAAAATTATTAAAGAGCTCAATGAAGGTGGAGCTAGTGTTTTTGTAGGAGCAATGGATGATCTCATCAATTGGGGACGCAGTAATTCATTGTGGCCACTGACATTTGCAACAAGCTGTTGCGGAATTGAATTCATGTCATTAGGAGCTGCTCGCTATGATATGGCCCGCTTTGGGTTTGAAGTTGCCCGCGCCAGCCCCCGCCAAGCAGATATGATTATGGTTTGCGGAACCATCACCAATAAGATGGCTCCAGTATTGAAACGTCTTTACGATCAGATGGCCGATCCAAAATACGTAGTAGCCGTAGGTGGATGTGCCGTGAGCGGAGGTCCTTTTAAAAAATCATATCATGTATTAAACGGAGTGGATAAAATTATACCTGTTGACGTATTTATTCCCGGATGCCCTCCAAGACCGGAAGCATTCTACTACGGATTGATGCAATTACAACGCAAGGTAAAGATTGAGAAGTTCTTTGGAGGCGTAAACAAAAAAGAGAAAAGAGATGAATGAGATCATAGAAATACCGTTAGAGAGGTTTCGTGACGAAGTACTGAAACTACGCACCGAAAAACAAATGGATTTTCTGGAAAGCCTCACCGGCATGGACTGGGGAGAAAGTTTAGGAGTTATCTATCACTTGGAGTCAACCGTCACTGGTGAGAAGATGGTTATCAAGACATCTACTAACAATAGGGAAAATCCGGAACTACCTACAGTTTCCGATATATGGAAAGCCGCTGAATTAAACGAACGTGAAGTATACGACTTCTACGGCATACGCTTCATTAACCATCCTGACATGCGCCGTCTATACCTACGTAACGACTGGGTAGGTTATCCAATGCGTAAAGACGATGATCCTATGGATGAGCGTAATCCGCTGCGAATGAATAATGAGGAAACGATTGATTCGACCACCGAGTTAAAGCTCAACTCAGATGGTACTTTGGAAGACCAAGAGAACATTATCTTCGACGATAGAGAGTACGTAATCAATATCGGCCCTCAGCATCCGGCTACCCATGGGGTTCTTCGCTTCCGCGTATCTCTGGAAGGAGAAACCATTAAGAAACTAGACGCCAACTGTGGCTATATACATCGTGGCATAGAAAAGATGTGCGAAAGCCTTACATACCCCCAAACGTTAGCATTGACCGATCGTTTGGATTATTTAGGTGCACACCAGAATCGTCATGCATTGTGTATGTGCATCGAAAAAGCAATGGGCGTTGAAGTATCAGAACGCGTACAATACATCCGTACTATCATGGATGAACTGCAACGTATTGACTCTCACCTGTTATTCTATTCTTGCCTCTGCATGGACCTTGGAGCTCTAACTGCTTTCTTTTATGGATTCCGCGACAGAGAAAAGATACTTGATATCTTTGAAGAGACTTGTGGCGGACGCCTCACAATGAACTACAACACAATCGGAGGTGTGCAGTGGGATCTTCATCCCAACTTTATACGTAGAGTGAAAGAATTTATTCCTTATATGCGAGGAATCATTCATGAATACCACGAAGTATTTACCGGCAACATCATTGCTCATCAACGCTTGAAAGGGGTTGGAGTGCTAAGCCGTGAAGATGCTATTTCTTTTGGAGCTACCGGTGGAACAGGACGTGCTTCTGGCTGGGCGTGCGATGTACGCAAGCGTATCCCTTATGGGGTATATGACAAGGTTGACTTCAAAGAAATAATCTATACTGAAGGAGATTGTTTTGCCCGCTACATGGTACGTATGGACGAAATCATGGAATCGTTGTGCATCATTGAGCAACTCATAGATAACATCCCTGAAGGAAGCTATCAAGAAAAGATGAAACCAATCATCAGGGTTCCCGAAGGTTCCTACTATGCTGCCGTAGAAGGTAGCCGTGGAGAGTTTGGAGTGTTCATAGAAAGCCACGGAGAGAAGAATCCATATCGCGTTCACTTCCGTAGCACAGGGTTGCCGCTTGTTTCTGTAGTTGACACCATCAGCCGTGGAAGCAAAATAGCCGACCTGATAGCTATTGGAGGAACATTAGACTATGTAGTGCCTGACATTGACAGGTAAGATTCTATATGATAAATTGCAAATTATAAATCAATCATATGTTCGATTTTAGTATAGTAACTAACTGGATACACCAAATGCTTACTTCCCTTATGCCGGAAGGATTGGCTGTATTTATAGAGTGTGTAGTAATAGGTGTATGCATCATTCTCATGTATGCCATACTTGCTATTATACTTATTTATATGGAGCGCAAGGTATGTGCATTCTTTCAATGTCGCCTTGGCCCCAATCGTGTAGGAAAATGGGGAAGCATGCAGGTTTTCGCCGATGTTATCAAAATGTTAATCAAAGAAATTATCTCTTTGAAGCATTCTGATAGGTTTCTGTATGAGTTGGCCCCATACATGGTTATCATCGCTTCTATTTTAGCTTTTTCGTGCATTCCTATTAATAAAGGAATGGGAGTTTTAGATTTTAATGTAGGCGTGTTCTTTTTGCTAGCAGCATCATCCATTGGCGTGGTGGGTATTTTGCTCGCCGGCTGGGGAAGTAACAATAAGTTTTCCCTTATCGGAGCCATGCGAAGCGGAGCACAAATCATTAGTTATGAACTGTCTGTGGGGTTATCTATCCTGACGATGGTTGTACTCATGGGTACCATGCAATTCTCTGAGATCGTAGAGGGACAAGCTGATGGCTGGTTCATCTTCAAAGGTCACATTCCTGCGCTGATTGCTTTCGTGATCTACCTCATTGCCGGAAATGCGGAAACAAACCGTGGTCCATTCGACCTTCCGGAAGCAGAGAGTGAACTAACAGCCGGATATCATACAGAGTATAGTGGTATGCACTTCGGCTTCTTCTATTTGGCAGAATACCTGAATATGTTCATCGTAGCATCCGTAGCAGCAACCATCTTCCTTGGAGGTTGGATGCCCTTTCACGTTGTTGGATTAGATAGTTTCAATACCGTAATGGACTATATTCCCGGCTTTATCTGGTTCTTTGGAAAAGCATTCTTCGTGGTGTTCTTGCTTATGTGGATCAAGTGGACGTTCCCTCGTTTGCGTATCGACCAGATACTAAAACTCGAATGGAAGTACTTAGTGCCTATTAGCATGGTAAACCTTGTAATTATGGTATTAATAGTAGTCTTCGGGCTGCACTTTTAAATGGAGAAAAGAAGAATGAAAAACGAAAATAGTTATTTGGGCGGTCTTCTAAACGGTATAGGTACCCTATTAACGGGAATGAAAACCACCATTACAGTATTCTTTCGTGCAAAGACTACAGAACAATATCCTGAAAATCGTGCAGAGTTAAAGATGTTCGACCGTTTCCGTGGTGAACTAATTATGCCGCATAATGAAAACAACGAGCATCGGTGCGTATCTTGTGGTATCTGCCAAAATGTTTGCCCCAATGATACGATTGAGATCATCAGTGAAACGATTGAAACTGAGGAAGGAAAAAAGAAGAAGATACTTAAAACCTACAAGTACGACTTAGGTTCTTGCATCTTCTGCGAACTTTGTGTCAATGCCTGTCCACACGATGCCATCACTTTCGACCAAACATTTGAGCATGCTGTGTTCAATCGTGATAAGCTAATACATACATTGAACCACGAAGGTAGTAAAGTAATAGAAAAGAAATAAGATATGGAACTCACTTTTGAAACAATTATATTCTACGCACTGGCAATATTTATCTCCGTATTCTCAGTGATGACGGTATGTACCCGTCACATCGTGCGTTCGGCGACCTATTTGCTCTTTGTGCTATTTGGAACCGCAGGTATTTATTTTTTGCTTGGATACACCTTTTTAGGATCTGTGCAAATCATGGTTTATGCCGGAGGTATTGTCGTTCTCTACGTATTCTCCATTCTGCTCACCAGTGGAGATGGAGACCGCGCCGAAAAGTTGAAACGCAGCAAGTTGATTGCCGGCTTAGGTGCAACGATTGGCGGTGCAGCTATAGTCCTATTCATTACGCTTACCCATAAGTTTACTACTATCACAGATCCGGAACCGATAGAGACAAACATAAAGACCATCGGTCACGCACTTTTGGGTAGCGATAAATACGGATATGTATTACCCTTTGAAGCTGTCAGCATTCTCTTACTGGCATGTATCGTAGGTGGATTATTAATTGCACGTAAACGATAAGATTATGACAATACACATGGAATATTACCTGATAGTATCGGCTATCATGTTCTTTGCAGGAATCTACGGATTCTTTACCCGTCGCAATACACTTGCTATTTTGATCTCTATAGAGCTGATTCTGAATGCCACGGACATTAACTTTGCCGTATTCAACCGTTTTTTGTTTCCTACGGGCTTAGAAGGACATTTTTTCGCTTTGTTCTCTATTGCCATATCCGCAGCAGAAACAGCAGTGGCTATTGCTATTATGATTAATATCTACCGCAATATCCGCAACATACAAGTGAAGAACTTGAATGAAATGAAATGGTAATCTATAACAGAATAAACTCATAACAATGGATTTTACAATATTGATACTTATACTTCCGATGCTCTCGTTCCTGATATTAGGGATCGGAGGTAAATGGTTTAAGCCGGTAGACGCAGGCAGGCTAGGTACCCTTTCTTTGAGCTTGGTCACTCTGCTGAGTTATCTTACTGCGTGGTTCTATTTCACTGCTCCACGTACTGCCGAAGGAACATATGCTACCTTGATGCCATACAACTTCACCTGGCTTCCTTTTACTGAAACGTTGCATTTCGACTTGGGCATCATGCTCGACCCTATCTCAGTAATGATGCTGGTGGTAATTTCTACCGTCTCATTAATGGTACATCTCTACTCTTTCAGTTACATGAAAGGAGAAAAAGGCTTCCAACGTTACTATGCCTTTCTGTCATTGTTCACGATGTCCATGCTTGGCTTGGTAGTAGCAACCAACATCTTTCAGATGTATCTGTTCTGGGAACTAGTAGGAGTAAGTTCTTACTTACTAATCGGATTCTACTACACCAAAGCATCTGCGGTTGCAGCAAGTAAAAAAGCATTTATCGTTACCCGTTTTGCCGATCTTGGATTCCTCATCGGAATCCTCTTATACGGATACTATGGCGGAACGTTTAGCTTTACTCCTGACGCGATGTCACTGGTAACCGGTGGTGCAGTCATGTTACCATTAGCACTGGGGCTGATGTTTGTGGGAGGTGCAGGTAAAAGTGCCATGTTCCCTTTACATATTTGGTTGCCCGATGCAATGGAAGGTCCGACTCCGGTCAGTGCACTCATCCATGCCGCAACCATGGTTGTGGCAGGTGTTTACCTTGTAGCACGCATGTTTCCTTTATTCATCGCATATGCTCCTGATGTACTTCACATAATTGGTTGGGTAGGTGCATTTACTGCCTTCTTTGCAGCAAGCATAGCTTGTGTGCAAACAGACATTAAGCGAGTACTCGCTTTCTCTACCATCTCACAGATCGGTTTCATGATTGTTGCTTTGGGTGTATGTACCAGCATGAATCCACACGAAGGCGGACTAGGTTACATGGCCTCCATGTTCCACCTCTTTACTCATGCCATGTTTAAAGCATTACTCTTCTTAGGCGCAGGTAGCATCATTCATGCCGTACACAGCAATGAAATGAGTGCGATGGGCGGATTGAGAAAGTATATGCCTATCACGCATATCACTTTCCTCATTGCTTGTCTTGCTATAGCCGGTATACCTCCTTTTTCTGGATTCTTCTCGAAAGATGAGATCCTTGCCGCTTGCTTTGAATATAGTCCGATAATGGGTTGGGTAATGACAATCATTGCCGCCATGACAGCATTTTACATGTTCCGCCTATATTACGGCATATTTTGGGGAAAAGAGAATAAGGAATTACATGACGCTCACACGCCGCACGAAAGTCCTTTGGCTATGACCTTCCCGTTGATGTTTTTAGCCGCCATAACTTGTGTAGCCGGATTCATTCCATTCGGAACGCTTGTAAGCAGTAATGGGGAAGCCTACCACATTCATTTGGATGCTACGGTAGCCATCACGAGTGTAGTGATAGCCATCATCTCCATATCATTAGCTACTTGGATCTATATGCGCCCGACGCAACCTGTAGCCGACATGTTGGGCAAACGTTTTGCCCGCCTGCACAACGCAGCCTCTCATCGCTTTTATATTGACGAAGTATACCAGTTCGTCACCCATAAGATTATTTTCCGTTGCATCTCTACTCCTATCGCATGGTTCGACCGTCACGTTGTTGATGGCTTCTTCGACTTCCTTGCCTGGGGTACACATGCTACGAGCGATGAGATACGCGATTTGCAAAGCGGCCAAGTGCAACAATATGCATTTGTGTTCCTGCTTGGTACGCTGGCACTGATTGTAACCCTATTATTGACATTCTAAAGCATTAAATGATATGAACTTCTTATCCTTATTCGTACTAGTCCCTTTACTTATGCTCGCCGGGCTTTGGATGTCGAAAGGCATTAAAGCCATCAGAGGCGTGATGGTTACAGGTAGTACGATATTGTTAGGTTTGGCTATTGCCCTTACCTGCATGTATCTCAATGAACGTGGAGCCGGCAACACTGCCGAGATGTTATTTCGTGCCGATACGATGTGGTATGCTCCGCTCCATATAGCTTACTCTGTAGGAGTAGATGGAATTTCGGTAGCCATGCTGTTACTTAGTGCCATCATCGTATTTACCGGAACATTTGCTTCGTGGCAGATGAAACTCCAAACCAAGGAATACTTCCTTTGGTTCACTCTGCTTAGCATGGGTGTTTTCGGATTCTTCATCTGTGTTGACCTGTTCACCATGTTCATGTTCTACGAAATAGCACTGATACCGATGTACCTACTCATTGGAGTATGGGGCAGCGGACGCAAAGAATATGCGGCAATGAAGCTAACACTGATGCTTATGGGTGGTTCCGCTTTTCTACTGGTAGGCATTTTGGGTATCTACTTCGGTAGTGGCGCCACAACAATGAACCTTTTAGAAATCGCCAAGCTGCACAACATACCATTTGCCCAACAATGTATCTGGTTTCCTCTTACCTTTTTAGGCTTTGGCGTACTGGGTGCTTTGTTCCCATTCCATACATGGAGTCCCGACGGTCATGCTTCAGCCCCAACAGCTGTATCTATGCTTCACGCCGGTGTATTGATGAAACTTGGTGGATATGGATGTTTCCGCATAGCCATGTATCTGATGCCCGATGCTGCTAAAGAGCTAAGCTGGATATTCCTTATCTTAACCGGAATTAGTGTGGTGTACGGAGCCTTTAGCGCTTGTGTGCAGACAGACTTGAAATACATCAACGCCTATTCATCTGTAAGTCACTGTGGATTGGTACTTTTCGCCATTCTGATGATGAATCAAACAGCTTCTACAGGTGCTGTACTTCAGATGCTTAGCCACGGGTTGATGACAGCCCTCTTCTTCGCCCTCATTGGTATGATTTACGGGCGAACACATACCCGAGATGTTCGGGAACTTGGAGGATTGATGAAGATCATGCCTTTCTTAAGCGTATGTTACGTCATTGCCGGTTTAGCTAATCTGGGTTTACCCGGCCTCAGCGGTTTCGTAGCCGAAATGACTATCTTTGTTGGTTCCTTCCAAAACTTCGATGCATTCCACCGCACAATGACTATTCTGGCTACCACCTCTATTGTTATCACGGCAGTCTACATTTTGCGTTTGGTAGGTAAAATTCTCTACGGTAATCCGGTAAACGAAGAACATCTGAAACTGACTGATGCAACTTGGGACGAACGCTTTGCCGTAATCTGCCTCATTGTCTGTGTAGCCGGATTAGGTATAGCACCTTTTTGGATCAGTCACATGATCGGTGATAGCGTATTGCCGGTTGTTTCACAATTAATACGATAATAGTAATCGTCTAATCATAAAACAACAATATGGATTACTCACAATTCTTATATATGAAAGAAGAGCTATCGCTCATAGCAGTCATCGTCATCATCTTTGTGGCCGACCTGTTTGTGAGTCCGGATGCTCATAAAAAAGACGGTAAAGTGCACCTGAACACTCTTTTACCTGTCATCTTAATGGCTATACATACCCTCATCAATCTCGTACCTGGTACGGCAGCCGATGCTTTTGGAGGTATGTATCACTATCTACCGATGATGACTATTGTTAAGTCCGTACTCAACGTAGGTACAATCATTGTCTTCTTGTTGGCCCACGAATGGTTGGCCCGCGAAGATACCTTCATCAAGCAAGGCGAGTTCTATGTACTTACGCTGAGCACCTTGCTCGGTATGTATTTCATGATTTCAGCCGGACACTTCCTTATGTTCTTTATCGGACTCGAAACAGCATCTGTCCCAATGGCCGCGCTGGTTGCTTTCGATAAATACCGTCACCACTCTGCAGAAGCAGGAGCAAAATACATCCTTACCGCACTCTTTTCAAGCGGACTATTACTCTATGGCATCTCATTGATCTACGGCACGGTAGGTACACTCTATTTTGAAGATATACCCGCTGGCATCACAGGCAATCCAATGCAGATTATGGCATTTGTCTTTTTCTTTGTCGGCATGGGCTTTAAGATTTCACTCGTACCTTTCCACTTGTGGACAGCCGATGTATATCAGGGAGCACCAACAGCTGTAACCAGTTTCTTGAGCGTGATTTCTAAAGGATCGGCTGCTTTCGTGCTGATGGCAGTTCTTATCAAAGTGTTTGCACCGATGGTAGCGCAATGGCAAGAAGTGTTGTATTGGGTCATCATTGCTTCCATCACCATAGCCAACCTCTTCGCCATTCGTCAGCAAAACCTGAAACGATTCATGGCTTTTTCAGCCATCTCTCAGGCAGGCTACATCATGCTTGGAGTCATTGGTGGCAGCGCACAGGGAATGACTGCACTGGTTTACTATGTGCTAGTCTATATGGTAGCTAATCTGGGTGTGTTCACCGTCATAGCCATTGTAGAGCAACGGAGTGGTAAGATAGAGATGGACGACTATAACGGTCTATACCTCACCAATCCTAAGTTAGCTTTCCTGATGACTCTTGCATTATTCTCACTGGCAGGTATTCCGCCATTTGCAGGATTCTTCAGCAAGTTCTTCATCTTCATGGCAGCTTTTCAATCAGGTTTTCATCTATTGGTATTCATCGCTTTGGTCAACACAGTTATCTCACTCTATTACTACCTGTTGATCGTCAAGGCCATGTATATTAACAAGAACGAAACACCTATTGCAGCATTCAAGAGCGATGCTTATAGCAAAGCAAGCATGATTCTTTGTTTGGCAGGTATCATTGCTATTGGTATTGCAAGCATCATATACGAAACAATAGACAAATTCAGTTTCGGCATGTAGTCAGAGCCCATTAAAAGATCAAATATTAAAAAGAGAGCACTCTCCATTTACGTCATTGTATGGAGAGTGCTCTCTTTTTGATATGACACAAGCCGAATGCAACAAAGTAATACGCAATCAAACACATTCTATTTCAACTTAGAATGCAAAAGAAAGAAAAGAGAAAAAGAAAATTCCTATCTTTGAGAGTGATCAATAATCTAATGAAATGAAAAACTAACTCCTCTTTTATTAAAACCATGAAACGAATAATTGTAATGATGGCAGTGGCTTGGGCAATCTCAGGCTATGCGCAAAAGTTAGGCGTGAACACAATCGATGAAGTGATTAATGCCATGACCCTAGAAGAAAAAGCACACCTCTTGGTTGGTGCTTCCAATGAGGGCTTTTCAGGAGAAGGTGCAACCATTGGTAAGACGTGGAACATTGTTCCGGGCGCCGCAGGAACAACTGTTCCAAACGAACGTTTAGGCATTCCCGCTACCGTCTTAGCCGACGGTCCTGCAGGATTACGCATCAATCCAACCCGCCCGAATGATTCAAGCACCTATTATTGCACCGGTTTCCCTGTCGCCACTATGCTGGCAGCTACATGGAATCCGACGTTGGTAGAAAGTGTAGGCAAAGCGATGGGCAATGAAGTACTAGAATACGGTTGTGATGTGCTACTTGCACCAGGCATGAATATTCACCGTAATCCTCTTTGCGGACGTAATTTTGAGTACTACTCCGAAGACCCGTTTGTTGCAGGAAAGATAGCAGCCGCAATGGTCAATGGCGTACAAAGCAATGGAGTGGGTACAAGTATCAAGCACTTTGCCGGAAACAACCAAGAAACTCTACGCACCCGCAATGACGCCCGTATTACCCAACGCGCACTGCGTGAAATCTATCTGAAGCCGTTTGAAATTACGGTCAAAGAATCGCACCCATGGACGGTCATGTCATCCTACAACAAGATCAACGGCACTTACACGCAAGAAGATTACGAGCTGTTAACAACCATTCTCCGTGACGAATGGGGATTTAAGGGTATTGTTATGACCGACTGGACTTGGATGCGCAATACGGCAGCACAAGTTCATGCGGGCAATGACCTGATGATGCCCGGCAACAAAGAACAAGTTGCAGATATTTTAGATAAAGTAAAAAAGGGAACATTGAAAGAATCTGATGTGAATATCTGTGTGAAACGGATACTCGAATACATCCTGCAGACACCTCGCTTCAAAGGATATAAATACAGCAATAAACCTGATTTGAAAGCTCACGCAAGCATTACCCGAAACTCGGCTGCCGAGGGTATGGTCTTGCTAAAGAATGATAATGAGACCCTTCCTTTACAAGCTGACTTAAAAAACATTGCCCTCTTCGGCGTCACTTCTTACTCCTTCATTGCAGGAGGAACAGGCTCCGGTGATGTGAACAAGGCATATGTGATCGATTTGCAACAAGGATTGGAGAATGCAGGCTTTGGCATCCAAGAAAAAACGAAGAACGTCTATGAGAAATTCTTGGCTTACGAGAAGGAACAACTGGAGGAAATTAATATCGAACGGGGCTGGTATCTTGGTCCGCTTCGTCCCAGAGAACCTGAAATAGACAACGCTTTCATCAAATCGCGAGCAAAAGATTCGAATATTGCTATCATTACAATTGGACGCAATTCGGGAGAAGGTAACGACCGAGGTATCAAAGATAACTTCGAACTAAGTCAGACCGAGCGCGACTTGCTTACCAATGTTACCCGCGAGTTTCACGCACAAGGAAAAAAGGTCGTAGTCATTCTCAATATTGGAGGAGTCATTGAAACAACTTCTTGGAAGCACCTCCCCGATGCCATCCTATTGGCTTGGCAAGCAGGACAAGAAGCCGGAAATAGTGTTGCCGATGCGTTGAAAGGAACAAGCAACCCTTCGGGCAAACTCCCCATGACCTTCCCTATGGATTATACCGACCATCCCTCTTCGCGCAACTTCCCCGCTGGCTTTGTTTCAAACTGGGACGATGAACAAAATGCCACCTTACTCAACAAGAAAGACATTGGCTGGACCAATTACGAAGAAGATATTTGGGTTGGCTATCGCTACTTCAAAACCTATAACAAAGAAGTATCTTACCCCTTTGGATATGGCCTTTCTTACACCACCTTCCAATATAGTGATGCTAAAGTGAAGACAGCGGCAGGCAGCATTAAAGTCTCTGTTAAAGTAACAAATACAGGAAAGATAGCCGGCAAAGAAGTTGCAGAACTTTATATAACGGCTCCCGCAGGAGAAGTAAAGAAGCCGATCTGCGAACTAAAAGGGTTCGCCAAGACTCAATTGCTGAAACCTGGAGCTTCAGAAGTCCTCGTGATGGAGGTTAAGAGTGAAGATCTGGCCTCTTTCAATGAGGCACAATCTGCCTGGATAACGGATGCCGGGCACTATAAAGTACTACTAGGTGCCTCCTCAAACGATATTCGTCAATCTGCATTCTTTACCATCAGTAAACCGGAAGTACGTAAAGTGCATAATGTTTTGAAGCTACAAGAAACGATGAATAGAATGAAAGAATAAACAGAGTTGAAATCCTATTGAAACATGAGAGCCTCTGCGGAAGAATGTCACAACATCCTTTCTGCAGGGGCTTTCATATTTCCCCGAATTTTGGCGCATCCAGAGACGACATGCGATTGTAATATATACGTCAATTAAATGTATAAAGGTTGACTTAACAATGTAATCTCATCCCCTCATCTTTGCAACGAAAAAGAAACGCATTTTAGATGAGCATGAAAAAAGTATCAAAAAGAATTTTATCAATCATTGTGCTACTCGCCCTTTTCTCGGCAGTAGCAGTAGCCAACAACATTAAAGGAATTATCAGAGACAAAAGCTCTAAAGAGCCGCTCACCGGAGCAACTGTACAAGTTCTCGGTACTAGCATTGGGGTAATAGCCGATTTAGACGGTAACTATAACCTCAGTGGATTAAAAAATGGAACATACACCATTCAAATTAAGTATGTATCGTACAAAACCATCGAAGTAAAAAGTGTGAAAGTATCTGGTAATACACCCATCATACTTGATATTGAAATGGAGTCCGAAAGTCAGGTACTTGGCGATGTTACAGTGGTGGCGCAAGTAAAAAAAAGTACAGAATTGGCTCTAATGAGCGATCAAAAAAGAAGTTTGGTTGTACAATCAGGCGTTTCGGCCCAACAGATAAGTAGAACACAAGATAAAGATGCCTCGGAAGTGATTAAACGCATCCCGGGTATTTCTATTATAGACGAAAAATTTGTGATGGTTCGAGGACTTTCTCAACGATATAATAACGTATGGATTAATAATAGTGCCGTGCCTAGCTCAGAAGCCGATTCAAGAGCTTTCTCTTTCGATATTATACCAAGTTCTCAGTTGGATAATATGGTTATTGTCAAATCACCCGCTCCTGAATATCCCGCTGATTTTACAGGAGGATTCATTCTTATCAATACCAAAGATATGCCTTCAGAAAATTCATTCAACATCTCTTTAGGTAGTAGCGTTAACGACCAAACCCATTTTAAAAACTTTCTTTATAACAAAGGAAGTAAAACAGACTTTCTTGGATTTGATAATAGTTTAAGACCTCTACACAATGGCATTAACACCGTAATGAATACATTCGATGGAACAGCAATTGATTTGACAAGCAACAAATTGAATAACAATTGGACTGTAAAGACAAAGAAGCCGATGAGCGATATGAAATTCAACATTTCATATAACCATAAATGGGATACTACCAAAGGACAACAAGTTGGTTTATTAGCTGCTGCAAACTATAGCAATACCTACAAAACCTTTACAGACATGGAGAACTCTCTGTTCGGAAGTTACGATGTGACCAATGATCATTCTGTATACTTGCGTAAAAGCACAGATAATCAATATAATCATGATGTACGTATCGGGGCAATGGTCAATCTAACCTTTATTCCCAAAAACACACACAGCCATTACGAATTCAAGAATATTTTTAATCAACTGGGGAAAGATCGCTATACGAACCGCGTAGGCATTGATGCGCAAAGTAACAATGTAAAGAGCATGGAATATTACTATTCAAGCCGTACTACTTACAATGGTCAATTCACAGGAAAGCACACGTATGATCATAGCAAATTAGATTGGAGTGCAGGTTACGCTTATGCCAACCGCAATTTACCCGACCGTAGACGCATACTACTTAACGACGAATTAGAGCAAGGGAACATTGGTCTGAGTAGTGGCTCGGATATTAGCCGTGAGTTCTATAAGTTAACTGAACATATCTTCTCTGGCAACATCAATTATCAAAAAGATTTCAATATTGGAAACCTCACTCCTACCATAAAAGCGGGCGCATATGCTGAATATCGCACAAGGGATTATGTCACCCGTAGATTCTATTATAACTGGGATCAGAATAATACCCTTCCATCAGGATTCCGCTACATGGATATAGTAAATGAACTTTTAGTACCCGATAACTATGGAGCAGACAAGCTTCACCTATTTGAAGATGTAGACATGACTAATAATTATAGTGGAAACAATACGCTTGGAGCTGGGTACTTTGGAGTAAATCTGCCATTAGGCGCTCTTAGCGTTTACACAGGAGTTAGATACGAAAACAATAAAATGGAATTAATTAGCAATACACGCTCTTACGAGGTGAGCCACCATAGCACATTCTATAAGAGCAATGATATTTTTCCATCTGTAAACGCCAACTATAAACTAACGTCCAAACAACAATTACGTCTGGCATACGGTAAATCAATAAATCGTCCTGAGTTCCGTGAAGTATCCAATTCCGTATATTACGATTTTGAACTGGTTAGTCCGGTAGAAGGAAATCCTGAATTAGCACCTGCATACATACACAATATAGACTTCCGTTATGAGTTCTATCCTACTCCAGGTGAACAAATTTCAGTAGCACTCTTCTATAAACGTTTCAACAACCCGATAGAGTGGACTTACACTGTTAATGGAGGTACGGACCTGACATACTCTTATAAAAATGCCAAAGCAGCTAACAATTACGGTGTAGAAGTAGACATTCGCAAAAATCTGGATTTCATAAACCTAAAGAACTTCAGCTTCACTTTTAATGGCTCTCTCATCCAGAGTAAAGTGCTTTTTGAGTCAGGAAGCAAAGAAGAAAACAGACCTATGCAAGGGCAATCACCTTATCTAATTAATGCCGGTATTTTTTATCAAAGCCCAAAAACAAAATTAAATGCAGCAATACTCTATAACCGAATAGGAAAACGTATTATTGGTGTAGGTCGCAGCGTAGGAACAACAGGAAGTGAAAACACAAACAACATCCCAAATTCGTATGAAATGCCTCACAACAGTCTCGACTTATCCTTAGGAAAGAAAATAGGTAAATGGGAGATTAAAGCAAATATACGTGATCTATTGGCCGAAAAAGTATATTTCAAACAATTTGCCAAAGTAACAGAAGAAGACGGTACTAAAACAGAGCATCAAGAGATCACAAAACAATATAAACCCGGACGTAACTTCGGATTAAACTTAAGCTATAATTTTTAAAAAAGAAAACTATTCCATCAAAATTAAATAATTATGAAAAAGAAAATTTTTAGACTAACAAACTGTTTATTGGCAGTAGTAACCATGGCAAGCATCCTTAGTGGTTGCGATGACAACAATACCAATACAGAGGATCCAACAGTAACATACCCTACATCAGGTGACAACACGGGTTTAGCCACTAGCGAAGGTATCCTATTCAACAATGGTACCCAAATAGGTAACGGAGATAGTGAATTTGTATTTACTGGTAACAAGACAATCTCGAAAGGAACTTATTCTCTAAAAGGCTGGGTCTACGTATCATCAGGTGCTACACTGACTATTGAGCCTGGAACGATTATTAAAGGTGACAAACTAACTAAAGCAGCACTAATTGTAGAACGAGGAGGAAAATTAATTGCACAAGGAAACGCAAATAATCCAATCGTATTCACATCTGCACAAGAAGCAGGTTCACGTAAACCAGGAGACTGGGGGGGATTGATTATTTGTGGCAAAGCTCCAAATAATCAAAGCAACGATATGCAAATAGAAGGTGGCCCAAGAACACACCATGGAGGTACTGATGCAACAGATAACTCTGGTATCATTAGCTACGTACGTGTAGAGTTTGCAGGATATCCTTTCGCTACAGACAAAGAAATTAATGGCATCACACTCGGTTCAGTAGGTAGTGGCACTCAGATAGACCACGTTCAAGTATCTTATTCTAATGACGACTCTTACGAATGGTTTGGTGGAACAGTAAATTGTAAATACCTCATCGCCTTTAAAGGTTGGGATGATGAATTTGATACAGATAATGGTTTCTCAGGACACGTACAATTTGGCTTAAGTGTTCGTGATCCTCGAATCGCTGATGCTTCACAATCTAACGGATTTGAATCTGATAACTGTGCCGATGGAAATTCAACAGCTACTCCTCTTACAAAAGCAATATTCAGCAATATAACTTTTATTGGTCCGGCGACTAGTATTAACAGCAGTTTTGAAAATACAACTACTTATATAACCGGTGGAGACATTTATCCCAATAACGGATCTGGACTTGGAAAGTTTCAATCTGCCATGCAAATCCGCCGTAGCAGCAATCTAAATTGCTTTAACTCAGTAGCTGTAGGTTATCCTATTGGCATCATCATCGATGGTGAAAAAGGAAATTCAGTTACATCAGCTAAGAATGGCACAATCAAAGTACAAAACACCTATTTTGCAGGTATGACCATCTTAGGCAGTGATGCAAATAAGCACTATGTAGATGAATTAGGTACATATACTGATGGGACTATTACTTACGATAACACTCAAGAATCTTATTCTTCTACTTTCTTCAAATCTCAAACAGGCAATAGAGTCTACTCTAGCGAAGATGACTTAAAGCTTACTGGTAGCACTACAACTCTAGGACAGAACTACATGCCAACTTCAGCAAGCCCTTTATTAGGTGTAGCTTCTTTTACCGACAGTTCGCTTAGTAGTTTCACCACTACAACATACATTGGTGCTTTTAGTGGTACAAGCGATAGCTGGATGACAGGATGGACAAATTTTGATCCTGAAAATACAACTTATTAATCGGAAGCGATTCTGAGAGCAAGATACTAAAAAAGAACGCCTTCTTACCTAAGCTCCATCTATTACATGGTTTTTTGGTAATGAAGGCGTTTCTCTTATATAAAAAAGAAAATAATTTTCAAGAAAGGAATCAAAAACAGCACTACATTTGTTCCATATGCTAAGAGTAAGCACGTTCATCTCTTAAAAACAGCAAAGTTAATTGATTCTCTTAACGATAGCCCAATGAATATAAATAGAACTGCCATCACATACCTCTTTCTCTTCTGTTTCATTACGATGAGTTGTTCGGATCCTAGCAGTGATGACACGGATAATAACATCGTTTTTGGCAACAACGTCATTGGCAACGGTGAGCAGGAATTCATTATCACCAACAACCAAACTCTGAAAAAAGGGGTCTACCTGATGAAAGGCTGGTGTTACATTACTGATGGGGCTACGCTTACCATCGAACCCGGCACCGTCATCAAAGGTGATCATGAAACGATGGCCGCTTTAATAGTGGAACCGGGAGGCAAACTATTTGCCGAAGGTACTGCCACCCAGCCCATTGTCTTCACTTCTGAGAAGGAAGTCGGAGAACGCAAACCCGGCGACTGGGGCGGACTCATCATCTGCGGTAAAGCCACAAACAACAGTGACATCATGCAAGTAGAAGGCGGACCACGCACGCTACACGGAGGTAGCAACGATGCTGATAATTCAGGCGTCATCAGCTATGTGCGCGTAGAGTTTGCCGGATATCCTTTTAAGAAGAATCAAGAAATAAATGGCGTGACTTTCGGCTCTGTGGGTAGCGGCACACAAGTAGATCATCTGCAAGTATCTTACTCCAACGATGATGCCTTTGAATGGTTCGGTGGAACAGTCAATTGCGATTACTTGGTCGCTTATCATTGTTGGGATGATGATTTCGATGTCGATAACGGATATCGTGGCACATGCAATTATTTATTGGGTTACCGCAATTCTCGTATTGCTGATAGTTCTATCTCCCATGGTTTTGAATGTGACAACAACTCAAGCAACAGCAACGCACAACCCAATACCGCTCCTACCTTCAACAACGTTACCCTCTACGGTCCTTATTCAGTAGATTCATTCTTTGAGAACACCACCCAATATATCAATGGAAATGATCTACGTCCCGATAACGAAAGTCTCCTTGGCCTTTACGGCGCAGCCATTTCGCTAGGAAGCAATACAGCCGTCAACTTCCTAAACTCCACCATCAGCGGCTATCCCGCAACGATAACAGGCACGCCAACCCGGCAAGAGAATGTAGTGTTCCTCGACTCGGAAACCCCTTCCTTACCCGCATGGACAAACACTTGGTGCAATTTTGACCCGCAGAACACGGTCTACTAAACCCTTTTTCACTATTTGTTTCTAGTAATGAAACCAAAGTTTTCTTATGTTGAAACAAAAAGTTTAATACGTTGAAACGATTGGTTTCCTAGTATGAAAACAAAAGTTTTATAGCGTATAAAACTAATGAAACTGTACTTCCCTGGAAATGGTTGACTTTGATTTAGTTTATTTGTATAAGTGGTTGACTAAAAAAACTACTAATCCTAAATAAGGTTGTCTTCTGATTAAGCTTATTGCGAAATTAAGTAGACCGAACTTTGTCTTATTACTAAAATGAGTTGACCCTGCAGTTGTCTTATCACTAAAAGTGGTGGACTAACCACTGGTTAAGGCTCCATTAAGTAACCACTTAGCTATTGTAGGAGAAGATAAAGAGAAAAAGGCCTCTTTTCTTCTCTTGAATCTGTTATAAACAGATCATTCTTGGCTTTTTCATGTGCAAATGTATATAATATTAGCATTTATAATTGATTAGTCAGAAGATATTTTTCTCTGTAACTAACCCATTTTTTATTGAGTATTCCACTTTTAGTTGCTGCTTGCGCAGGTGTCATCATATCCAGACTCATGTGTGGTCGCTCGTTATTATAAAATCCAACAGCCGTTTTTAGTGCCCCACGCACTTTTTCTATCGTATGGAACCGCATGTCTTTAAGTAGTTCATGCTTGATGATGCCGTTTACTCTTTCGGCCACGGCGTTATCTTTTGGATTGCCACTTTCGGTCATGCTGATGCGAACTCCTTTTGCATGCAAACCAGAGGTATATTCAAAGCTTGCGTATTGAACGCCTCGGTCTGAATGATGGATCAGATCGACTTCATCAACTCCTTTTAATCGTTTGAAAGCCATCTCCAAAGCTTTGAGCGCATAAATGCTTTCAAGTGTACTTCCCTGGAAATGGTTGACTTATACTGAAAATAGTTGTTACTATTAGAGGCTTGTTACTAAATAAGTTGTCACATACTATTATTATTTCCTAAAAAGGTTGTCAGTTTACATCCGTTGTTACTAAAAAGGTTGACTATGAAAAACACTATACCTAAAACGAGTTTCCTCTCTTTAGCCTTATTCCCAAATTGAGTTGACCACTTTTCTAGTTAACCCTAAAAGAGGTAGACTTTAATTGTTTGATAGAAGAAAAAAGACAAATTCTCCTTTTCTTCTATATTCTTTCCTCTTCATTATTTGTCATTTCATCGTAAAAGACTGACGATAAAATACTATATTTGCATATCTATTTTCAAAACGTCACCATTATGCAGAGATATAAAGCACTAATACTAATTGGTATTATTTCAGTAACTACGATATTCTTTTCGTGCACACACTCCGGTTCCAAGGTTGATAAGACAATGGATTATGTGGCGAATATTATAGAACAGCATCCCGATAGTGCTTTAACCCTACTCGATTCTCTTGTTTACCCTGCCAACCTTAGTAAAAGTCAATACAATAGATTTATGTTGCTTCTATTACAGGCTAAAGATAAAAGTTACAAAGATATAACTTCAGACACAGCTATCTGGGGCGTGAAGAACTACTACTTCAAAAAGAAGGACTTCTCCAATGCAGCAATGGCAGCATACTATTGCGGTCGTGTTAGTACAGAACAAAAACGCTATGAACGTGCTTTGTTCCATTATTTAGAAGCAGAAAAGTATGCCTCAAGCATCGAGAACACAAATTTGAAAGGACTTATTCAAAGTGGAATGGGCTATGTCTTATCAAATCAATTCTTGGATAGTGAGGCAATACCCCGATTCCATAAAGCGGCAGGTTATTTTCATAAAACGAACAACGTAAAGAATGAAGCAATAGTCTATTTATCGATAGGAGGAAGTTTTCTAATAAAGGAACAAGTTGATAGCGCCTTTCATTATGAGATGATGGCTTTGAAAATGGCTGCTACTCTTAGAGATAGCATGCTGATATCAAGCGTTAAGCAGAATATAAGTCTCCTATATATGGAACAAAAGAATTACAGCCTGGCAAAAAAGTATATGTTCGAAGCTTTACCCTACGCTAAAGGGAATGATCAATCTAGAATTTATTTTAAACAAGCGAAGCTATTTATCATTCAAAATCAAACTGATTCAGCTGAATGGTGTATGAATAATGCAATTAAGCATTTACAAAACAATAGAGATAACTATATATTAATAGGTATTTATGAAACATGGTCACAGATAAAAGAAGAAAAGCAAGACTATAACGCAGCTTTAGTATATTATAAAAAATATGCGGATTACCTCGCTAATATCATAGAGGATAATAAAAGTGCCTCTTTGCTAGATATACAGAAAAAATACCAATTTGAGCAATTGAAGAACGATAATGTCTCCCTTGCTCTAGAAAAACAAAAAATACGATTCTATTCTTCTCTTGGAATGATCGCCCTTCTAATAGGAACCTTCTTCTATTACCGAAAATACACCCAGAGCAAGAGACATGAACTGGAAGCGGAGCAAAAAATAGATCACCTTATCAACATGGCCAAAAGTTTCAATGCGAAAGAAACTACTTTTCGAAATGTATTGTTACATCAGTTCGACATTTTAAAAAAAACGGCTTCCTTAGAGGGCTACAGTAAACAGCAAGATGACGGCAATCGAAGCAAACAACTTGTTCGCAAATTCAACGAAATCGTTTATGGACAAGATTCTCTCAATTGGGATAGGTTGTATGAAGTAATGAATGATCTGCACAATGGTTTTTTTGAACGCTTAAGAGATAAATTCTCTGATTTGAATGAAGATGAATTTCGTATTTGTTGCCTTACCTATGCCAAATTCGACAGCATGGAAATTTCTATTATCATGGGATTGAGCGTTAACACGATTCAAATGAAGCGTTCATCCATTCGTAAGAAGTTGGGAATTCCTCCTATGGGAAATATTCCTAACTTCATAAACAATTTATCTCATTCTTTTTAAGGCTAAAATATCTTTCTATCCTATAAAAAGCTATATAACACCTATACAGTATTTGCTTCAAACTGCTTACTGTAGGCCATTTACCATAAATGTCCGGAATTAAAAGCTATATCCACCCTTTTGCCTATTGTCTCTCTCATAATTTACATTTAGATTTGCATCGTACTAAATTTGTATCTATATGAAAAAGTCAGTTCTAACATTTTTTTTATCTTCAGCTTACTTTGTTTCACATGCAACACCAAATTCTCATGAACAAAGTAATAGTGTGAAAAAAGAAGTTGCTGTTAAATCAAATTCTTCGGTTCCTTCAACAAGATCCCCTCTCAGTCTACCAATCAGTTTGTCTCAAGATGAAACAGAGCTAGAAGCTATATTTTGTTCAAGATAGGGATCCTATGCATAACAATTAATGATACTTTAGGCATTGTTGTATATTAATATATTGTGATAAATCAACATACAGCTAACGAAATTATATAAATTCAAAGTTCAAATAATATATCAAGCCATTCATATTTATTTAATCAATTAATAAGCAAAACGAATTGTCCATTTTCATACATATATTGTCAATAATAAAAACACTATATAACAAAGCTCACTAGTATATAAAAAAATAATATAAAACTCGAGTTGTGCTATTCTGTAGGCACTAAAATTACAGAAAATTTCATTATTGTTAATTTAATAATTTAAAGTTATGGAAGATTTAAAGGATTTTCAAGTGATTAATGCTATCCTAGACAAGGTAAATGGTGGTAATGGAAAGACCCCTATCTATTTTGAAGGTGAGTCAGCTGTTGAGAAAGCAGAGATGATTGCAGATTGTTATTGCTGGTGCTCATGTGGCTGGTCAGGAACAGGCACTGGTACAGGCTGGATCTAATTGTTTATAATTAACTCATTATCAAGAGATTATGAAAAAGAGCAACTTAGAAGATTTCAATTTGACAAATAATTTGTTAAATGAAATAAATGGTGGTAACTCAAACATGACACCAATTCAATTCAATGGAGAAAATGCTGTACAAGAAGCGTCAGCATTAGCTGATTGCTATTGTTGGTGTTCATGTGGTTGGTCAGGGACAGGTACTGGTACGGGCTGGATAACTCCAGAGCTACAGTATTAAGCATTATAAAATAATAACAATAGCTTACCTTTTTTTTGTATTAGGTATTACAAGGTATTGTTATCATAATAGTCTAAAATTATTTCATTTAATCAGTAAATAGGGATAAATAATTTATCCCTATTTATCATAGTAGAAAAAAATATGAATACAAAAAATATTCTTCTCCTTTCGCTTGCCCTTTTATCATCAAACTTATTTGCTCAAAACATTAAAGTGATTTACCAAGAAGAGATGCGGGCATCAGTTCAAATCAATGGGTCGGGGAGCACTTCCTCAAAACAAGGCAGCGTCTCTAAAAAAGAAATGGTTCTGCTCTATAATAAAGGAGAAAGCATTTATGAGCCTATTGCAAACAAATCAGAAGAAGAAACATTACCTGTTCAAGACAATCCCGGAATGAAAATCGTGATGATGGGGAATGATGTCAAAGTATATAAAAATCAAAAGACTAAGGAGGCCATCTCAGAAGAGTTTATAATGGACAAGAAGTTCCTGATTGCAGATTCCTTGATGAGTTTTGATTGGCAGTTAATAAATGAAGAGATGGAGATCAATGGACATAAGTGCAAAAAGGCCACTGATAAATCGGGGCAAACGACTGCATGGTACTGTCCGGATATTCCGGTCAACGATGGCCCATATATCTTTTGGGGTCTTCCGGGCTTAATCATTCAGTTGGAACATCAGAACAAAAGAGTTACTGCGATAGATGTTGAACAAATCAACGATGCTGAAGATCAAATAGAAAAGCCCAAGGATGGCAAAAATGTTACTCGGAAAGAATTTGGCGAAATTATGATGAAAAAGATGAAAGAAATGGGTGCACCTTCAACCGGGGGATCAAATGTAAAAGTAAACATAATTCAAAGATAATATATCCTGGATGATATTCAGATCATGGCTGTTATTTCTAAGCTTATTCTTTTCATTGGATACATTTGCTCAGATCATTTCGGGAAATGTATCTGACGGTGATCATAAGCTTATCGCTTATGCTGCGGTCAATATATTGCAAAAGAACGATTCGTCAATTGTAAATTATGCAATAACTAACGACAATGGCTTCTATAAGATAAGCCTGTCTACAGAGGGAGAATTTATACTGAAAGTTAGCTCTCTGGGATATGCTTCTACTTATCAAAAAGTCGTTTTAGTTAAGGGGCAAGATACATATGCGAATATCGTTCTGATGGAAAAGCCTTACTCCCTGAAAGAAATAACAGTAAAAGGACATTACAGGGGAGTAAGGTATGGCAATGATACGGTTCGCTATGATGTGAAAGCATTTACGGATGGTTCGGAAGTGGTACTGGGAGATGTGTTGAGCAAATTACCTGGTATCGAAGTCGATTCAAAAGGAGGTGTTAAAGCACAGGGCAAAAATGTGGATAAGATTCTGCTGGATGGACAAGAGTATTTTGCCGGAAATGCTCAAATGGCTACAAAGAATCTTTCGGCTGATATAGCCGAGAGTGTAGAAGTTTTGAATAATTATAGCGAATATTCTATGTTAGGCGGTTTCCAATCGAGTGAACAGACCGTTATAAATGTAGGAGTAAATAAAAGCAAGTATGGTAAGATCTCCGGCGATGTTACAGGTGGTGCCGGGGTAGATAACAGATATAATCTGAAAGGCAATTTAATGCAATTAAATTCAAAATCGATGATCTCTGTTTTAGGTGCACTAAACAATACGGGTGAAGAGGTTTTTAACATTGATGACTATTTCCGTCTGCAAGGAGGTGTCAATGAGGTAATGGGTAAAAGTGGGAAAATCGATTTATCGGAAGAGGAGCAGAGACTATTATTTCCTCAAAATAATACTTACTCCAGAGATAATGGACTGTTCGCAATCAATTATTCATATCAACCCAAATCGAATTTTAAATTAAATACTTATGTCTTATATAATAAAGATAAGACAAAGTCAGAAGAGCTAAACAATTATAAATATTATTTATCCAACAAATCCGTTTTTAAAACTCAGGAAAGTATTCAATCGATGAATAATAATTCTTTGGCAAGTGGGTATTTAAAATTGAATTATTCTCCGTCTAAAACACTCTCATTGGTCTATAAAGGGCTCATTTCGGGTTCACAAATGAAGGAAGAAAGTGAATATAACAACCTGATGGACAACTCACAAATTAATACGAATGGGAGGAAAAATATAACACCAATCCGCACTCAGCATAGGGCAATGATGATGAAATCTTTTGGTAAAAACATCCTGCTTACAAATGCAAGAATTAATTATAATAATAACCCTCTTCGTTACAATATCGTAACAGATTCATTGCTACTACCCATCCCGTTAACAAAAGAGGAAGACTTGTATTATGGCGAACAAAAGACGAGGAAAAACACGCTGTCAGGAGAGATTTCGTCTGCTTACTTTTATCGGGTCAACAAGAGCTATTTTTTACAACCGGCATTAGGCGTTGATTATGAATCGCAAAAATACACTTCCGATATTTATGATAAGGTAGCAGGAAGTAGTTTACTCTTGCAAGATGATTCTTTACATAATGATCTCATTTCTCGGAATTATGACTATTATGGTAGCCTCGACTTAATAAAGAATACCGGTTTTCTCCGATTCAAAGTCGGATTATCGGCCCATGTCTATAATCAAGTAGGAAATATCAAGTATAAAATCAATGACAGAAATTTATTTCGGATGAATCCGTTAATTGAGATCTCTCTGGTTTTCAGTCCAAAGCATCGATTAAACGCCGCTTTTTCCAGAAAATTCTCTTCGAATGATATAGAGGGATATATTGATGGAATAACGTTTAACTCATATAATTCATATAACAGGGAGGGTAATCTTAACCGCTTCTTTAATTATAAATATACCGGCAACTTTAGTTATAACTTTTTTGACGCTTTTTCAAATACCACAATTATTGCTAGCGGTGCGTATGAGAAAGAGAAAGATAATAAAACATTAGATCAGGTACAAAAAGGGGCGCTTACTGAAACGAATTATACCACTTCATCCCCAATTGAGAATCTATTTGCAAGTCTGTATATAACGAAAGGTCTTGATTTTATTCCGTGGCTGATTGATATAAATGCCAGCTATTCGAATAGAAATTATAACAGTTATTTGTCCCGTAATCTAAACAAGATAGAGACGGAGCGAATTACAACTCAGGCAAATTTGCATAGTCGTTATGATTTTCCACTTAATGCTGAATTTTGGGCAAAGATAGAGCATGTTAGCAATAGCGCTACATTAACGAATAATGCGATGTACAATATACAGAAATATGGTACTAAATTAAAACTTAAAGCGAATGAGAAATTGTATATAGAATCGGAACTTGAATTTATACAGAACAAACTACCCTCTTATAAACAAAATTTATACATGCTGAATAGTATGATAAAATATTCATTCAATAAGAAAATGGCAGTACAGCTCAAAGGCTATAATATGCTGAATATTAAAAATCAAACATGGAGAAGTCTCTCATTCAGCAATAACTATGAGGTGGAAAGGTACTATCATCAAATTCCAGGTTATGTAATTCTCTCCATAAATTGTATATTTTAATCTCAAACTAATATTTTAAACTAATATGGATATTTTAAAAGAAAAAAAGTTTCTAATTCAAGAAACAGATAATAAAAATTATGTCTTTTACAATTCTGTAGTACATTATGCATGTCGGTTAGATTTTGTTACTTTAAGTATTTTAAATCTGATCTATAAGTATAAAAATCTGGACTATATACTGGAAAGAATTGATCCTAAGCATCATTTATTATTAAAAGACATATATACCAAAGTCGAAAATTCTAAAATGTTAAGCTTAGAAGACGCCACTGACAAGCCTGATTTCTTCAATTCTCCCCAGATTCCAAATCAATACTATTTGCATTTGACTTATAAATGTAATTTAGGGTGCACATATTGTTACAATAAAGACATAAGAACGCACTTTGAAAGTTTAGATATCTCGGACTGGTTCAAAATAATAGATAAAATAGGTCATTATGCCAAACATATTGTTTTAACGGGTGGAGAACCATTTTTATTTGAAAACATGGGGAAATTGGTAAACTATATTAAGTCAAACTATTCGGATATTAGTATTGAAGCCATTTCAAATTGCATGCATGACTTTGAAACTGGCATCTTTGACAATATTCTATCCCGCTTAAATGTAATCAGTTTTAGCTGCGATAATTTAACCAATGAAAAGCAGGAACGTAAAAATTTTAAGCCTGAACGGTTCATAAGAAATATAAAATATATAAAAGACAAACATCCGCAATTACACATCGGCATTTCTTCCACATTTATTAAAAATTCGGAAGGTGTCTTAGATGAATTAGCCCAATTTGCAAAGAGTAATGATTGCCGTTCAACCTCAATACTCGTGATACCAAATAATGAATCTGAAAAATATTTGCTCCCTTCTGTGTCAGATTATAAAAAAAGGCTTAATCAATATATTCCCTATAATAAACTTAAAGTAAAAAAAGTTTTCTGTGGTGCTGGATTTGGAATGTGTAGTATAGATCCATTAGGTAATGTATACCCTTGTCAGAATATGCATTATGATATTTTTCACTTAGGTAATTTAGAGAACACAACTATAGAAGATTTATTCGGCACTGACAAAGTTAAGAAAAAACGATCAAGCTTGTCTGTTGAAAATATCCCCAAATGTAAGGAATGTAATATTAAATATATTTGTGGAGCTGGATGCAGAGCGGCTAGTTTCAGATTAGAAAAAAATGCGTTGAATTATCCTGAGACTTTATGTGAGTATTATCGTAGTGAAGCAAACAGTAAGCTACTGAACATACCTTTATAATACCATATGAGACGATTCCCTTTTTATAAGCAACACAACATAATGGATTGCGGCCCTACTTGCCTAAGAATGATAGCCTCTTATTATTCTAAAGAGTATTCTTTGGAGTATATAAGAGGTTCATCCAATATTAGTCAGATTGGAACCTCACTCAGAGGATTAATAAAATCTGCTGAATTAATAGGTCTTAAAACACAATGTGTCAACATTCCATTAGATGTACTATTGCATAAAGTAACCCTACCTTGTATTATTCATTGGGAAAATAACCATTATTGCGTTTTATATAAGATTAAGAGAAATAAGGACCGCATGTATTATTACATAGCTGATCCCAGAAGTGGCAAAGTTAAATACAACGAATTTGAGCTAAAAAAGGGATGGCTTAAACTTTCGAATGGCGAGCAAATGTGTGGTATCGCCATACTATTAGAACCTACAAATCTGTTCTATAGTAATCACACGGATCAAAAGGATATAAGTTTCTTATCGATATTTTCATATATAAAGCCATATAAAAAATCAATTATTCAACTTTGTATAGGTCTAATAGCTGGTAGTTTCTTACAGCTATTAATACCTTTTCTAACTCAGATAATAGTTGATTATGGAATCAACGGAAAGAATATAAAGTTTATTTATATCATATTGATTGCCCAGTTAGCCATTACAGTTGGAAATTCATCAATAGATTTAATACGTGGTTGGATTCTAATGCATTTGGGCACTCGGATAAACATATCGCTAATATCTGACTTCCTATCAAAATTGATGAAACTTCCAATCTCTTTTTTTGACTCAAGAAGAACCGGAGATATTATCCAAAGAATAATAGATCATTCAAGAATTGAGAATTTTCTTACAAATTCAAGTTTGAATATTTTATTCTCTTGTTTCAGTCTACTTTTTTTTGGAATAATTATTTTTCTATACAACTGGCAAATTTTTCTCATTTACCTTTTAGGAAGCTCTCTTTATATTATTTGGGTGTGGCTTTTTATGAAGAGAAGAGAAGAGATAGACAATAAGAATTTTGCCCAACAATCCGAAAATCAAAGCAATTTAATAGAATTAGTATCTGCTATGCAAGATATTAAACTTAATTCCTGTGAAGAACAAAAGAAAACCAAATGGGAAAGCATACAATTAAAAATATATCAAATACGAATTAAAAGTCTTGGGTTATCTCAAATACAAGATTCTGGAGGAACATTTGTCAACCAAATAAAAAATATGATTATAACAGCGATTGTTGCATCATTTGTTGTTAAAGGAGAATTGACCTTAGGGATGATGATTTCAATACAATATATTTTAGGTCAGTTAAATGGTCCAGTTGACAGAATAATAGGTTTCTTTCGACAAGTTCAAGACGCAAAATTAAGTTACGAACGTTTACAAGAAGTACAAAGAATAAGAAATGAAGTACCTGAAAACACACTTCTAATATCTGACATTAATGACAAGTTAGATATACATCTTAGTGATTTATCTTTTTCATATGATATATACGCTCCAAAACCAACACTAGAGAATATCAATATTAGTATACCTAATGGTAAACAGACAGCCATAGTAGGCATGAGTGGAAGTGGCAAAACTACTTTAATAAAACTGCTGTTAGGCTTTTATGAACCTTTAAAAGGTGAAATTTTACTAGGAGATTTAAATTTGTCAAAATTTAATATTGATCAGTGGCGAAAAAGATGTGGTGTGGTAATGCAAGAAGGCTACATCTATAATGATACAATTATTGCAAATATAGCTCCATATGAAGATACTGCGGATATAAACAGAATTAACTACTCTGCAGAAATGGCTAATATTAAAGAATTTATTGAACAGTTACCAATGAAATTTGAAACAAAAATAGGAAAAGAAGGAATAGGGTTAAGCCAGGGGCAGAAACAACGAATTTTGATTGCGCGAGCCATATATAAAAATCCAGACTACATTTTTTTTGATGAAGCAACTAATGCATTGGACGCAAACAATGAAAAAGATATTCTCGAAAAGTTAAAAATATTTTTTAAAGGAAAAACATCAATAATTGTTGCACATCGCCTAAGTACGGTGAGAAATGCAGATCAAATTGTCGTAATAGACAACGGCAGAATTGTTGAAGTAGGTAACCATAATATGTTAATTTCCAATAAAGGGATGTATTATCAACTAGTGAAAAATCAGTTAAATATATAAATTGAGTGGAATGGAAAAGAATAATAACTTCTCAAATAATACCGATTTAAACGAAGCATTAAAGAAACCGACCCATTTTATTGTTAGATATGGTATTACAATAATAACCTGTATGATAATTATAGCTTTTGCATCTTCTTTTTTTATTATTATCCCACAAATTGAAACAGCCAGAGTTCAAAAAATATCAAAGTCTGATAGTAATAATATAGAGATAATTAATGTAATAGTGTCCATCCATAATATCGGGCAATTATCCAGAAATTCAGAAATTGAATTAGGTATAGATAAAAATAAAAAAATCAAGGGGCACATAAGGAATATCAGACAAAACCCTAATAATTGTACAGAATATGAAGTTGCAATATACATAACTGATAGTATAGCTTATAGTGAAATGAAAAGCATAGATATTATTACGAATTACAGCAATATTGGAGAATTTCTGTTTAGACCTATTCAACAACTTTTTTAAATTGTAATGTTTGCTACGTAAATTTGTCCTATAACATGTTTATGGACAAGATTCTCTCAGATAGTTTATATGAAGTAATGAATGATCTGCACAATGGTTTTTTTGAACGCTTAAGAGATAAATTTTCTGATTTGAATGAAGATGAATTTCGTATTTGTTGCCTTACCTATGCCAAATTCGACAGCATGGAAATTTCTATTATCATGGGATTGAGCGTTAACACGATTCAAATGAAACGTTCGTCCATTCGTAAGAAATTGGGAATTCCTCCTCTGGAAATATTCCTAACTTCATAGACAATATATCTCATTCTTTTTAAAGAGAAAACGTCTTTCTATCCTATAAAAAGCTATATTCCACCTATACATCATTTGCTTCAAACTACTTACTGCAGGCCATTTAGCATAAATATCCGGAATTAAAAGCTATATCCACTCTTTTGCCTATTGTATTTCTCATAATTTACATTTAGATTTGCCATATCACTAAAATTTATATTGATATGAAAAAGCTAGTTCTAACATTATTTTTATCTTTATTCTGCTTTCTTTTACATGCGACATCGAATTTTCATGAACAAAGTAAAAGTAATAGTGCAAAAAAAGAAGTTACTGTCAAATCAAATTCTTCGACCCCTTCAACAAGATCCCCTGTCAGTCTGCCAATCAGTTTGTCTCAGGATGAAACAGAACTAGAAGCTCTATTTTTGGCTAATATCGGGACCGTGTGTATAACAATTAATGATGCTTCAGGCACTGTTGTATATCAGGACATTGTTGATACATCTGTGAATAATCAAACCAATATTGATTTATCTTTTTTAATTAGTGGGAACTATACTATTAGTTTTATTTACAGCATTACAGTTTATGGCAATTTCCAAATTTAGCTACCATAAAATACATTTGTTTAAAAAAACATCAAAAAAAATACACATATTCATAAATAACACATGCGGTATAAACAGACTGTGATTCTATAAAAGGACCTTCCCTTGCCAGGAAAGCGATTTTACCGATGAGGCCAATCAACAGGACGTATCACTAAAATGAACAAGAGAAGGCAACGCAAAGATAGCAAAAATCACGGTAATTTCAACCTCTAACGGGTTTAGGATTCTCTATTGCCGGAAGTCACCTGAAAACGAGAAAGATTGCTAGTAAGGCGGTGTAGCTGTCGGGCTATATGAAACCAAACGAAAAAAATATCATTTTATTAACCTTCTTTCTGCATTGGCAGAAGGAATTTAAAATTTACTATTATGTTAGAAATATTAGATTTACAAGAAATGAATGAAATCAAAGGTGGGGTTTCAAGAGATGAGTATTGTGCAACTCTGATTAACATTGTAATGAGTAACGATTTGGACGAAGGTGCAATGGAAGGTGCTCGTTATGGATACAATAAGCATTGCAGATAAATAATATTCCAGGTGTCCTTTAAGTATATTTAATGGGCACCTGTTTTTTAATAAAAATATGAAGTACTATCTTTTCATTATAGTATTTTTGCTGAAATTAAGCAATACATATGGACAACAAACTGTTGGCAAGGCATATTTGGAATGTCAATACAAGTTCTTATATGCAAAGGATACATTGACACATAAAATACAAGATGATTTATTACTTCTCCAAGTAGGAGAAAACATATCTAAATGCTATAGCTATTTCAGTAATCAGGTGGATTCAATCTATGCGCTACCCAATAGCTCCGAAATAATAAAAGAGCATTTAAATTATGCCTTTTCAAAAAAAGTAATAAACTCCAATGACTATCCACATAAACGAATGAAAACATATGTGTATAAAAACTATCCAGAAGGAAAAATAACTGTAACGGATGGGCTTTCGTTGCAAGATTATGTTTACGAGGATGAATTGAATGCACAAGATTGGCAGATTCAGGATAGCATAAAAAATATTCTGGGCTATCCTTGTCAAAAGGCAAAGTGCAATTTTAGAGGTAGGCAGTGGACAGCATGGGTTGCATCGGATATCCCTGTCAGCAATGGTCCTTGGAAATTGGGAGGTTTACCGGGATTAATCATGGAAGCCTATGATCAAGGGATACAATATCATTTCACGATTATCGGATTACAAAAAGTCGAAGGAGAGCCAATTGTGTTCAGTAATACGTATGTAGGTAGCAACAGGTTTGAAAAAACAAATAGGAAAGATTTCTTAAAAGCTCAAAAACGTTATTTGATGGACATGAGCGGTTATATTGAACAGGAAACTGGTATTGATTTGGGAAGTAATACTTCACAGAAAATTATGCGGTATGATCTGCTTGAGTTAGACTATAAATAGAAATTCTCAATCTGGCATATCAGGACATTATTAACACATCTGTGGAAAATAAAATTAAATAGACAGCGATTTTATAAAAGAACCTTCCCTTGCCAGGAAAGCGATTTTACCGATGAGGCCAATCAACAGAATGTATCACTAAAATGAACAAGAAAAGGCAACGCAAAGATAGTGAAAATCACGGTAATTTCAACCTCTAACGGGTTTAGGATTCTTTAATTGCCGGAAGCCGCCTGAAAACGAGAAAGATTGCTAGTAAGGTGGTGTAGCTGTCGGGCTATATGAAACCAAACGAAAAAAATATCATTTTATTAACCTTCTTTCTGCATTGGCAGAAGGAATTTAAAATTTACTATTATGTTAGAAATATTAGATATACAAGAGATGAATGAGATCAAAGGTGGAACTTCAGCTGAGGAATATTGTGCAACTCTCGATATGTTGATAGATGCCAACTGGGACAATTGGAGCGATGGTGAAAAACGCAGCGCTGCATCAGCTTATTCAAAGCATTGCTAATTAAAAACAAACCAAGAGTAGGATAATAAATCATCCTACTCTCTTCATATAGAAAAAATGAAGATATTTATCTGCTTATATTTACTATCCCAGGGTATCTATTCTTTTTCTCAAAATCGAATTGATACTACTTCTTTAAGATGCAGCTATACTTATACCTATCTGAAAGATACGATCAGCAAGGCTCAAAATGAAGATTTGCTATACCTACAGATAGGAGGAACAAAATCTAAATGTTACAGCTATTACACATTTCAAAGTGATTCATTGAGTGCAACTCAAAATGGAAAAGAAATTAGGCGTCAACTTTTCAAAAAAGCCATAGCAGAAGCAAAAGGGACTGCTCCTCAAGGGGGATTTCCTTATAAACGTATGAGAACCTATGTTTATAAAAACTATCCGCAAGGGAAAATGACTATAACGGATGGCATATCTACTCAGGATTATATTTATGAGGATAAGTTAAACGCGCAAAACTGGCTGATATTGGATAGTATCCGAACGATTTTGAATTATTCTTGTCAAAAAGCAGAGTGTAATTTTCGGGGTAGGAAATGGACTGCATGGTTTTCAACTGATATACCTGTCAGTGATGGTCCTTGGAAATTCTCAGGTTTACCGGGACTGATCATGGAGATTTATGATAAAGGAAAACAATATCATTTTCTTATTAATGGATTGGAAAAGATAGAAAATGAACCAATTATTTTCAGTGAATCTAATACAGGCAATAAAAAGTTTGAGAAAACAAGCCGGAAAGATTTCTTAAAAGCTCAAAAGCGCTATTTGATGGACATAAATGGTTATATTGAATTGGAAACTGGTATTGATTTGGGAAGTAATACTTCACAAAAAGTGATGCGGTATGACTTGCTTGAGTTAGACTATAAATAATTGCTACGATGGAAACAAATTACTATTTTATTCCGCTTTTACTGAAACATCTGCAGATGATGAATATCAAGTGCGATCCGAAGCAATTACAAATTGTTTTGCAATCAGCACCCTCTTTTCCATCTGTATTATCCATTGTGCAGGCATATACTTATTTCGGATTAAAGGCAACCGCATACCGAGCGGATTATACGGCGCTTGAAAAAGCCTCGATTCCAGCTATAGCCCATATCAAAGAAGATAATATCGACAGATTTATTTTGCTCCGCAAGGTTTCTGAAAATAAAGTAAGTTATTATGATGCTTTTATTAATAAAAAGGTGGAAATTTCCAAAGATCATTTTTGTACAATATGGAGCGGAATTATTGTCTTGTCAGAAAAGACGGAGAATATATTCCAGAGTAGAACTTTAAATAAATATCTGGAATATGGTATAGCGCTCGCTATTTTTTGTATTGTTCTTCTTAATCTTAGAACTAGTCAGGGTTCCCAACCCTTTTCATTCTTTTGCGGATTATTGGGGTTAAAATCCGCAGGGAGCTTGTTCTGTATTGGATTACTCCGGCAGGAATCAAATGGAACTTATTCTGTCTTCGACACATTTTGTCATAGAAACAAGGCATTCGACTGTGCGAAAGTAATCCAATCAAAAGCCTCTAAATTATTCAATAAAATAACACTGGCCGATATCGGATTTATTTATTTCACAACGGGGGTAATCTCATTGTGCATTGGCGTATTCTCTAATGTTATAAGTTCTGTTCAGCAAATTCTGTTCTACCTATCTGTTTCTAGCATTCCTCTTATTTTATTTTCCACACTTTATCAGAAAATGGTGGTAAGAAAATGGTGCCCCCTTTGCCTCAGTGTGATATCTATTCTTGGGATAGAGGTGATGCTTTTTATTTTCTTCCCCCACAAAGTTTTTTCAGGTGATCTCATATTAACAGCAAGGCTTCTTTTTCTCTCATTATCAAGCAGCATAGGAGTACTCTTTTTAACGAAGCATAGCATAGAAAACCAAGCGAAACATTTTAGAACAATGATATCTGTCCTGCAATTGAAACGAACTCCCCAAGTTATCTCAGCTGTTTTCGGGTCTCAGAAGAACGTGCCACAATTGACGAAAGATAACCTAATAATAGGGAATCTGGAAGCTCCGATAACTATTACGACTCTTTTGAACCCAATGTGTACTCCATGTAAAGATCTGGCAGTCGAGATGATCAAATTGTTGGAGAGTTATCCTTCATTTATCCAATGGCATCTACGATTAGACGGAGTGAAAGTATCAGGATATGAGAAGATGAATGAACCACAACTCTATCTCTTCGAACTTTTCAGACAATATGACGATGCTAAAGATCGGATAAATATTATCAAAGAATGGTTTAAAGTGCAATCCCTTTCGAAATTTTCAGAAAATTATCCTCTGAAAACTATTCCGGAAGAAATCATTGAAGTTTTTTCCGATCATGTAAAAAACAACAATGAACTAAAAGCGGAAAAAGTCCCTTCCCTCTGGATTAATAACCATGTATTTCCGAAAGAATATTCACTGACGAACATTCCCTTTTTATTAACGGATTTAGGCGTTTTGCTGAAATCCACAATATAAGAAAATATGAATATATCTTTAAAAGGGTTGTTTATCGTTGTGTTTTCTCTCTATACATTGTATATTGATGCCCAACAGGTTGTTTTGTCAGGCAGAGTTACCGATAGATCAACGGGGACGGCTCTGACTAACGTATTAGTAACGGTGCGTCCTGCAGGCGAAAATAAAATCGTAAGATATGCACAAACATCATCCGAAGGAAAATATGAAATAAAACTTTCATCTATTCCGAACAACCACGTTTTATACTTTTCCATGATGGGTTATGCACCACAAACAATTATGTTGTCAGCCGATCGATATCAATATGATGTACGACTAACCGAGCAAGCCACCGAACTGAAAGAAGTGGTTGTTAAAGCCCCCGGTATTCGTCAAAGGGGAGATACAATAACTTATATCGTTTCTAGTTTTGCTAATGCACAGGACAAATCATTAGCTGATGTATTAAAAAAAATGCCCGGTATTGAGATAGAAAAAAGCGGGGCGATAAAGTATAACGGCGTAGCAATTAATAAATTTTATATAGAAGGGCGAGATTTACTTGGCGGCCGATACGGACTGGCGACCAACAACGTACATCAACAAGATGTGGGAAGTGTCGAAGTGATGGAAAACCATCAACCGATAAAAGCCTTGGAAGATATTTCATTCTCACAAAATCCGGCCATTAATATCCGATTGAAAGAGGATGCCAAAGCACGTTGGGTAGGAACAGTCAAAGTCGGTGCAGGCTTTGAACCCTTTCTATGGAATGCGGAGTTGTTCGTGATGCGTTTCACATCCAAAACACAAACATTGAATACTTATAAAACTAATAATACCGGGACAGATGTCACTCAAGAAACACAATCTTTTTCTATTGAAGAAATCATTAATCAATTCTCAAAGAATTATCGTTTGAATAATTACATTAATGTCCGTCCTGATTACCTCACGGACATAGATGCCAAGCGGGCACGTTTTAATAAGTCTCACATGGTCAGCACCAATAATCTTTGGTCTCTTAGCAAAAACTTCGACCTGACTTCCCAAATTTCCTATACGAACAACAGGCTGAACTCCGACAATTTTTCGAGGACTAGTTACTATCTGAAGGATTCGACAATAGTGACGGATATAGGTGAATCGGCCATTTCGAAACAGAATTGCTTATCTGCAGATGTTGTGTTGACAGCAAACACGCCCACCTACTATTTCAAAAACAAACTGAATGCAGATCTCCTTTGGGATGATATAGAGATGGATATTACCGGAGCCTATCCCAACAGTCAATCAGCATCCGTTCCGCATCGCCAATTCTCCAATGACCTGGAGATGCTTAAACGTTTTGGAAATAAAACGTATACTCTAAATTCTTTTAACCTGTATCAGGTCAAGCCACAACATCTAAACGTCACAAGAGAAAATCAGAAACAAGTACAAGACGTTCACTCTTCTGCATTTTATACAAATACCAATACATCAATGGCCTTTTATGTGAAGCCTGTAACCATAGCTATGAAAATGGGAATTATTGGCGTAATCCGTTCAATGGAAAGTGAATTGACTGGAGTATCCGATACCCTCGGACAACTGGACAATAATTTATCTATGAATTACATCAATTTATATGTAGCACCAGAATTGGAATACAAAAAGAATGGATTTGAAGCCAAATTCGATATGCCGGTTTCATTTGCCCCGTACCATTATCACGATAAGATTACGGAAGCAAAAGAATCAGCCTCCAAATTCCTACTGTCGCCACAGCTGTACATACGCTATCATTTTACGTCCCGTCTATCATCTTCCATTTCCGGAAGATTGGCACAAAGCCCGGTGGAAGAGCAACAATTTTACAACGGATTGTTACTGCAAAACTATCGGAACCTATCCCGCGGATTTATAAATTATAAAACCGGAAATCAAAAATCACTAAGCCTGAATATCGCTTATAAAAGGCCTTTGGATGCACTATTTGCCAACGCTAGCGTAATCCGTTCATGGAGCAGTGCCAAACGTGTCTCTAATCGTTCTTTTTTAGATGAATTTATTCTAAACACATTTATCCCTCAGAATAATTCTTCCGATGTATGGATGTTGAACGGCAATATCAATAAGGGTTTGGATATTATTCAAGGTATGGTGTCGCTACGTTCTTCTTATATGACATATAGCGGTTCTATATTTCAGAACAGCATTGAAACGCCTTATTCTTCTAACACATGGAATATCACGCCCAAAATAAATTCAAAAATTGCTACATGGTTCAACTTGTCTTACGAATTCAATTATGAGAAGAACTGGTTGAAGGTGAAAAATACAGAAACAAAATCGTCAACAGAGAGTATCTCTCAAACATTATCTTGCAATTTCACTCCAGACAAAAAATATTATATACAACTCATCGGAGAACACTACTACAACAAACTGTCAGATAACGTATCCAAGCATCTTTTACTTACCGACGCAGAGTTTACGTATAGTTTTGCAAGTGGGTGGGAATTGAATCTTTCCGTGAAGAATATATTCAACCAGAATAAATATAGATATTCTGTATACGACGGCTTAACAAACATGAGTAAAGAGTACGAAATACGCCCGCGAAATTTTCTAGCAAGCGTATTTTTCAGATTTTAATTTATAAACATGATATTCCCCTTTATAAAACAACCTGATGCAATGGACTGTGGTCCAGCCTGTCTCTGGATGATTGCAAAGCACTACGGAAAAGATTATACGCTCGAATATCTGCGTGACAAATCTTTTATCGGTCGTGATGGTGTATCATTACTGGGAATCAGTAAAGCAGCCGAAATTATCGGGTTTCATACTATTGCCGGTAGAACAACATTCGATAAGCTGGCTGAAAAAGCGGCTTTTCCCTATATTGTCCACTGGAATCAGGAACATTTTGTAGTGCTATATGGTATTAAAAAGAAACGTGGCAAATATATCATCCATATTGCCGATCCGGGAAAAGGCTTACTAATCTATTCTAAAGAAGAGTTCTGCGACCATTGGTCAAGTACAAGAACTAATGGCGAAGAAAAAGGCATTATTCTGCTTTTGGAACCCACTCATCTTTTCTACGAGCAGGAAAACGATCATGTTCTTTCTGAAAAGCGTTTCCGTTTTTTAGGAAAATACTTGCTAAAATATAAACGCTTTTTCGGGCAATTAATTCTGGGATTATTTATCGGAAGCATTCTCCAACTTATTTTTCCTTTTCTAACACAAGCTGTCGTTGATACAGGTATTCAGGGTAAAGATATCCATTTTATCTGGCTGGTACTTATTGCCCAGATGATGCTTCTCTTCAGCCGTACCGCCATTGATTTTATCCGTCGCAAGATGCTGTTGCATATTAGTATGCGTATCAACGTTTCGCTTATTTCGGATTTTTTCATTAAATTAATGAAGCTCCCCATGAAGTTTTTCGATACTAAACTTACGGGTGACCTATTACAACGTATTGAAGACCATCGACGTATTGAGAACTTTCTTACAAACCAAACTATCAATGTGCTTTTCTCTGCTTTCACTTTCATAATCTTCTCCATTGTGTTATTCGTATATAATGTACCTATATTTATGGTATTTCTTGCCGGAAGTACCCTATACGGTATATGGATCATGATATTTCTGAGAAAACGGAGGATGCTGGATTACAAAATCTTTGAGCGGGAAGGAATTAACCGGAACGTAGTGTACCAGTTGATAACAGGGATGCAGGAAATTAAATTGCAAGGATGTGAACAACACAAACGTTGGGAATGGGAAGACGTACAAGCCGATCTATTTGATGTTAACATACAGTCGCTAAATTTAAAACAAACACAGGAAGCCGGAGGTATTTTCATAAATGAACTAAAAAACATCTTGGTCACCGTACTAGCTGCAACGGCTGTGATTAATGGGCATCTGACATTGGGAATGATGCTTGCAATTCAATATATAATAGGACAATTGAATTCTCCTGTTGAACAAATTATGAGTTTTATTTACCAATGGCAGGATGTAAGTATCAGTCTTGAAAGAATGAACGAAATTCATACATTAGATAACGAAGAGAATAAAAACCGTTCGATTAATAGCCTACCTTTAGATTGTTCCATTAACATAGAGAACCTTTGCTTCAAATATGACGGGGCACTTCCTCATTATGTACTCAATAATATCAACCTTCACATCCCTCAGAACAAAGTGACAGCTATTGTCGGAGCCAGCGGTAGCGGGAAAACCACACTGCTAAAATTGTTACTGGGCTATTATGCGCCCAACGAAGGAAAGATCAATATCGGCTCTATCAAATTTGAAGAAATGAACCTCACTTGGTGGCGTATGACTTGTGGCGCGGTCATGCAAGACGGTTACCTATTTTCCGATACCATCGCACGTAATATTGCAATTTCGGACGATGAAATAGACATAGAAAGGTTGCGTTATGCTGCCCATATCGCTAATATTGGAGATTATATTGAAGCCTTGCCTTTGGGATATAATACAAAAATCGGTCAGGACGGTCAGGGAGTCAGTCAGGGACAGAGACAGCGTATACTGATCGCACGGGTAGTATACAAAAACCCCACTTTTGTTTTTTTCGATGAAGCGACCAATGCTTTAGATGCAAAGAACGAAAGAATGATTGTGGAAAACCTTGAAGGGTTTTATAAAGATAAGACAGTTGTTGTAATTGCGCATAGGTTAAGCACGGTAAAGAATGCAGATCAAATTGTAGTACTGGATGAAGGCTCTATAGCAGAAGTCGGTTCGCACGAAGAATTGACACAAAAGCGAGGGAAATATTATGATTTGGTGAAAAATCAATTAGAACTGGGGAATTAATTATGGAAAAGAAAAATAAATCAACCGAACTTCGAAGTGAGAAAGTCCGAAACATTATCGGGCAAGTACCTTCTGTGTTAATTCGCAATGGAACTCTGATTATTTGTGTTGTTTTAGTAGTTATGCTTACTATTTCTGTATTTGTTCCTTATAGGGAAATTATACCGATACAGATAAAAGTTGAAACTTCACCTAAAGCCTGTTTTGTCCATGCCACTGTAAACGGATTTTTTGTATCAGATTCCGTACCCACATCAATAAATGCAGATTCAATCATCGGGCACATTATTAATGAAGACTTTATTGAAAAGATAATAAGCCCAATCAAAGGAGATGTTTTAATGAATATAAACAATGAAGAACAAATTAACAAAGGAGAACTGCTATGTGCTATTATTCCTAAAAATCATACCTGTTATGGAATTGCAGAAATCTCAGCAGAAGATTATTATAAAATAAAAGAAGGTAATAAAATACTCATGACTTTAGATAAAGACATAGCAATCGAAGGAATAGTGGAACAAATAAGTTCTCTCTCCCCTAATAAAAATAGGCATAAGGTTAAGATCAATTTTGAGAAGAATACTTTGCAAGAAAAACTTATAGTTGGTACCATTCACAAAGGGAAAGTTATCCTTTATGATATGCCAATATTAAAGAAACTTTTTTCGTCAGTTGGCATAAAGATAATATAGTTATGCTTCGGTTCGATCTCTAGTTTGCTTCAAATACAATAAATATAAACACATAAAACATACAAAAATGAAACACTATGCAGTATTTGTACTTTTTTTAATCCTATCGATCTTTTATGCCGAAGCACAGCAAATTAAAGGCAAAGTCATTGACGGAGTAACTTCTGAGCCTTTGACTTTTGCCAATATCGTAGTCGTAGATAAGGATTCTTCGGCAACATTTGTGGGGACTGTGACGGATATGGAGGGTAATTTTACACTAACATCGAAGGAACAAAAAGAGACCGTTCATATCAGTTATCTGGGATATCTGAGCAAAGACACGGTTATCGTAAGAAATGGAGTCAACCAGATTACACTTGTGCAGGACGCAAAAATGCTTGGAGAGGTGGTTGTAAAAGGTGTACGGAATCATTTTAAAATGGAGAACGGAGGGATTGCCATGGACGTGGCAAGCAGTCCGTTGAAGAATATTGGTACGGCCAATGATGTATTGGAGAAACTCCCTTTTGTGGTAAAAGACGGTGATGCATTCACTGTCCTCGGCAAAGGGAAGCCGCTCATTTATATCAATAATCGACTTGTGAGGGATGAGAACGAATTACAAAGGCTGGGGTCTGGTAACATAAAGAAAGTGACTGTGATTACCAACCCAGGACCGGAATATGATGCAACAGTCAGTGCTGTGATCCGCATTGAAGCTGTACGCCCTTCGGGTGAGGGATTTAGCGGGGAAATATTCGGTTGGATGAGTGTTGCCAGACGATTCTCTGCTGATGAGAGCATAGACTTGAATTATCGAAAAAATAAACTTGATGTCTTTGCCAATTACGGATATAGTGATAATCAAAAGAAAATGAAAAATACATTCGGAAATACGTTGATAGCCGATCACGAAACCACGGATGTATATAGCAAGGATAAAGAAAGGCATCATACGAGAGAGCATTATGTGGAAACCGGATTTAACTATGAGTTTAACGAACACCATTCGGCGGGTGCCAAATATACGTACGATGGCACTCCCTATGCGAAACTGGATATGGAGATGCAGAGCCAAGTGCGTCTTGACAATACGCTTTCTGAGGAATTTCCTACAACTGCTCTGATGGACATTGATAGAACGTCTCACCTTTTGAATGCTTATTACGTGGGCGATTTATCTCACTGGTTGAAGGCTCAGCTTGATTTTGACTATGCCAAAGGAAACAGTAACACCTATCAGGATTCATGGTCGGGTAGGGAAACAGATGAAAAAGTAAAGACACAGTCTCTACAAAATTATCATCTTTATGCCGGTAAACTTACGCTTATCACGCCTTTATGGAAAGGAGAACTAAAATATGGAACGGAGTTTAGTCATACGACAAATGAACAGAATTATATTGTCATAGACAATGAGGGGGCGGAAAACCTGACTTCGAATACGAATTTGTCCAAACAGAAAATGTTTGCTGCCTTTTTGGCTTATTCAAATACCATTGGGAGATGGACGGTGGGTGCAGGATTACGATTTGAAGATACGGGCTTCGATTATTTCGAAAATGGGGATAAAATAGAGGGACAGAGTCGTACTTATACGGATTTCTTTCCCAATGCTTCAGTAAGTTATCGTGATGAGAAAATACAAATGATGTTGGGGTATCGTTCAACAATCAGACGTCCCAGTTATTACCAACTGAGAAACAGCATTCAGTATGATAACTCTTATACTTATGAGGCAGGTAATCCCTATTTGCAGCCGACTAAGATAGATGATATCACCTATTCGTTGCTGTGGGGCAAGATGAAGTTTATGGCGGCTTACAAGATTTACAATAACTTATCGTTGCTATTGCCGGGGCAGTATGAAGATACGAACATTACCATGCTCCGACCTGAAAATTTGGATGAACGAAATCTATCGGTCTTCGGTTACTACTCTCCGCATTGGGGCTTATGGGAACCTGTGGCAGGCATCGGCGTAGAGAAAGATTATGTCAGCTACGGAGAGATTGTGAAGCAGAAATACCAAAAACCTTATTTGAGTTACAGCTTACAGAACACTTTTCGGTTACCCGCAGGATTTACGGCAATGATAGACCTTCGAGGAAATTCAAAAGGGCATTCGGATCTAACTTATACGTATAACAGCTTCAGAATGGATATGCGAGTAACCAAAACGATCATGGATGGTAAACTCGTATTGAACATGCGTGGAACGGACATTTTGGGTACAGAGAAACGAAAAGGCGTGATGGATATATATCCTGTCACATCAATGATTGATAAAGATATGGATACCCGTTCGTTTCAATTCTCAGTTCGATACAAATTCAATGCTACACGAAGTAAATATAAAGGGGAATCTGCTTCTTCTGAAGAAAGACAACGTATGTAGCTTTCTTTATGAAAATCTTTCCATCACTTCTAGACACATGCGCCCGTTATGGTAGGGGCATTTCCAAAAGCCGGCTTTGTCATCTTCACGATTCACTGTACCATCGGCACGAATGCTCCAAAACCATTCACCATTTTCACGGTCTATCAAGTGAGATTTGATAAAGGCCCAACAATCGACGGCTTTACCTAGAGCCTCTTCATCACCAAAGTGTTGATAGAGGTTCAGGTAGCCAATGACTGTTTCAGCTTGCACCCACCAGTGGCGGTCGGCATCAAGATGAGCATTATCGAAATTTCTTTCATAAATCATTCCCGCACCCGGTATAAACCCTTCGGTTGCTGCACGAGCTATCTGCCGCACAAGAGGCTCAACCGTAGCAAGTAGTGCTTTGTCGCCCAATTCGAGCGTTGCTTCGTGAATGAGCCAAGAGGCTTCAATATCGTGCCCGTAAGAGATGATATTATATTTGTTTTCCCAATTATCATTGAAGAATAGTTGTAGATGATAATTGTCTTTATTGAGTATCTTATCGGCAAAAAGAGAGATAAGATTTCGCAGTTGCTTTTCCAATCGCTTGTCTTTCCAAACCCGATAAAGGTTGGTGTAAGGTTCCAGAATATGCAAATGTGTATTCATCGTCTTACGCTCGTTGGCATCTTTATCGCTCAGACGCATATCGGCCATCTCACCCCACTCGCGAGTTAGCGCTTCGCAATAGCCATTCTTATCTGCATCAAAGCTATGCGCCTCTATACTTTCAAACAGATGAATGGCATAGGTAAGTGCCTCAGCATCCGACGTGGCACGATAATATTCGCTCAGACCATAAATAGCAAAGCCAATGGCATAAATCTGTTTTTTAGTATCCAATGGTTCCCCCTTATAGTTGAGAGACCAGTAAATTCCTCCAAACTCTTTATCATAAAAGGAATCAATAATCATTCGTTTAGCTCGCGTTGCCATCTCCAGATATTCTTCTCGCTTCAAAAGGCGATAAGCTGCTGAATACGTCCACAACATACGAGCATTAAGAATAGCTCCCTTTTCCGCTTCCGGCATCAATTGCTCTGCTCCGGTAATACGGCCATAAA